>Ga0066372_10000335_pt1 | contig 17171 bp, 14 predicted proteins | sample Knorr_S15_td_250_FD_77011 | JGI IMG/M metagenome (GOLD analysis project Ga0066372, IMG submission 77011) | Marine microbial communities from Southern Atlantic Ocean transect - Knorr_S15_td_250_ad_251m_LV_A | ecosystem: Environmental > Aquatic > Marine > Oceanic | place: Southern Atlantic ocean... | reverse complement strand
GCGGTTGCAGCCTTGGAACTTTATGAACCACCTCTAGTTATTGTTGACTTAGGAACCGCCTGTGTGTTCGACGCCATCGATGCTCAAGGAGTATATATCGGGGGCGCTATTGCCCCGGGTATCGGGTTGGCATCGAATGCTTTGTTTGACAAAGCTGCTATGTTGCGAACCGTGAAGCTAGATACACCAGAGACTGCAATTGGAAACACAACTGCACACGCATTGCAATCAGGTATATGCCTTGGCTATGGAGCTCTTGTGGACGGGATGGTGGCAAAGTTTAAGTCTGAACTCGGCGGCTCAGTAACGACGATAGGGACTGGTGGTTATATCGACTTGGTTAAATCGGCAGTAAGTTGCTTTGACGTTATTGAGGAAGATCTTAATCTTAAGGGGCTCCAAATATTGAACCAACGAATGAGCGGAGACAGCCGTGACTGATCAAATTGTCTATGAAATCACGAACCATGACCCTTTGTACCAAAAGCATATTGTGCTCGGGGTTACAGGTTCAATTTCATGTTATAAAGCTCTCGAGATCGCTAGTAAATTAGTTCAGGCTGGCGCATACGTCGATGTAGCGTTGACTCAAAGCGCAACTGAATTTATTCAACCCTTGGCGTTTAAAGCGCTTACGAATAGACAGCCATACGTGAATATGTTTGACCTAAATGCCAAAGATGGGGAGTCACATGTTGAACTTGCCCGGCGTTGCGACGCAATGCTAATTGCCCCACTTACCGCTACTACTTTGGCGAAACTCAGTCATGGTATGGCGGACGATTTTGTGGCATTGACTGCTCTCGCGATAGACAGACCTCTTTTGGTGGCTCCGGCGATGGATTCACAAATGTGGATGAATCCAGCAACGCAGGACAATGTGAAAAGCCTTATTCAGCGAGGTGTGCAAATTATCGGCCCGGCAGAAGGCCGACTTGCTTCGGGTCGCGTGGGCGCAGGAAGGTTAGTGGAGCCGATCGATATAGTTGATGAACTTCGATATCGATTAGCTCGTGACTTAGGTGATTTTTCGTCGCTAAAGGTAGTTGTGACTGCAGGAGGAACGCGGGAAGCAATTGATCCTGTGCGATACCTCGGCAACAGATCCACAGGAAAAATGGGTTATGCGATTGCAGATGCTGCCCGAAACAGAGGAGCGAGTGTCAGCGTTGTCACCACTGTGGACAGGCGACCATCTGCGGGAATTCGTGATATTCGGGTTGAGAGCGCTGCAGAAATGCTCGACGCCGTGCAACAAGAGTGCCAAACCGCAGATGTGTTGGTTATGGCGGGAGCCGTTGCCGACTATCGCCCGATGACTGTTGCAGATCAAAAGATTAAGAAGACAGAATCTGAATTGTCTAGTATGGCTATTCAGTTGGAAGGGACTACCGATATCATTGCTTCAATTAGCAGTCAGCAGAAGACTGGTCGATTGGTTAAGGTTGCGTTTGCAGCAGAGACGCAAGATATGATCGACAATGCGCGTCGAAAAATCGAAGCTAAGGGCGCTGATTTCATCGTCGCAAATGACGTGAGTGCTGCCGATTCGGGTTTTGCTGTTGATACGAATCGGGTAACTATTCTTGACACATCTGGTTCGGAAGAATCTCTGCCGGTACTGTCTAAATACGAAGTTGCGAACGTTATTTTGAGTAAGGCCTTACCCCTGGTAGGCTTCAAATAATAAGTTATCGCGCAGCGTGGGTTTTTCGCAGCCTTTTCTTTCGCATGGCTGTCGGCTCGATATCAAGAAGGCTCTTCGCATTCACCGCGTTGTCTTTGTGTGCATAAGCGGCAGCGGCAATCATGGCTCCATTATCGGTACAGAGATTTGGGGGTGGTATTCGCAACTCGATTGATATGTGTTCGGAGAGAACCTCTCTTAGACGTCGATTTGCAGCCACTCCGCCTGCAACTAAAACGGACTTCACATTTTCTTTTTCAGCTAAATTGCGAGTTTTTTTAGCAAGAACGTCACAGACAGATTCCTGGAATGCCCAAGCAATCTCTGCTGAAGCCGGATGATCTTTTTCTTTTAGAAGATTTAAGACAGCCGTTTTTAATCCTGAAAACGAGAAGTCATTAGTGCCACGAAGCCAAGCGCGAGGTAGTTTAAGTTGCCGCTTTTGAGCTGTTTCGGCGAGGGCTGATAGAGGCGGCCCACCTGGATAAGGAAGCCCGAGAAGTCGTGCCACCTTATCAAATGCCTCACCGGCCGCATCGTCTCGAGTAGACCCAAGACGAACGAAAGTATTATTTTGCTCGATACGAATAAGTTCAGTGTGTCCGCCGGAAACTACAAGAGCAAGCGCGGGTAGTGGTGGAGGACTCTCGTTTAACCAGCATGCACGAATATGTCCTTCGATATGATCTACCGGAATTAATGGAATATTTCTACTATATGCGAGACCGCGCGCGGCATTAAATCCTATTAGCAGAGCACCAGGCAAGCCTGGTCCGTTTGTTGCGCCGATCGCATCTATGTCGCTCCAGTCACATTCAGCATCGAACATCGCTTGTTCTATGACAGGTACAATTGCTTGCAGATGCGCGCGGGCTGCCACTTCTGGCACTATTCCACCTGTTGATTCATGAAGATTGATCTGAGATGCAACCACAGATGAATTCATCAGGTATCCATCACGGACCACTGAAGCTGCAGTTTCATCACAAGACGATTCGATACCTAATATATTCATATTAAAGTTATTCTGCCGTGTTTTTGGAACAGGCGCTAATGATAGTGAAAGGTTGTAATGGGAGTGGATAGTGTGGCTCAGGTTCGGGCTATCGTGTTGGACTGGTATGAGGATTATTTTGTTGAGTTCCCGTGGAGAACTTCTAAAAATCCCTACCATGCGCTCGTAGGAGGCTTTTGTACGCAACAAACGCAGATGTCACGAGCACTTGAGACACATATGCGTTGGTTGAATGCCTTCCCTACGGTGACTGATTTAGCCGTAGCTGAGAAGTCATACGTTATTCGTGTATGGGGCAAAACGGGATATCCCCGAAGAGCAGTGTACTTGCAGCAAGCAGCACAACAGTGCGTTGAAAGATTCGGCAGCGAAATTCCGAGCGAACTTGATGACCTCTTATCTTTACCTGGTGTAGGGCCATTCACTGCGGAAATTGTCAGATGTTTTGGGTTTGGACTTGAGGTCCTAACGACTGACACAAATATTGTGCGCATACTTGGTCGAATTTTCCAAGGAGATTTGCAGCCCATTAGGGACACGAGTAAGGCTAGGATAAAAGAACTTTCTAATGAGTTTGTTGCTTTAGGGCATACCAATCTTATTAATCCTGCATTGATGGATTTTGGTGCCGCCGTATGTACTGGACGCCCTAAATGCGAAAGCTGTCCAGCATTAGATATCTGCAAAGCAGCAACTAAGTTTAAAAGCGGCCAAATACCTGAACCACAAAGAAAAAATAAGGTTTATGCCGGTAGTGATCGTGAATGGCGAGGAAAGATTTTGGAGCTACTGATGCATCATTCTCGCCCAGTTTCAGAGAATAAAATTAAGAAGATTTTAAACTTGAAATCTGACGAGCAAGTCCAACGATTATTAACAGGTTTAGAAAAAGATTTTTTAATATCCCGTGAGAAACATCTAGTGAAACTAGGTTGAGAAATTTGCGAGTAACAGGTCAGATGTGAAAAGCGATTTTTGGCTTTACTATGGGACTTCGGAATGCTGAATCATAAAGCGGAAGGCATTTGAATTATGAAGCGCGAGACTTGGAAATTGCGCCTGATGGCGCACAGATATGGTCGCAAAATAAGAAAAAGTGCTGGTGGCTCTGCATTTGCATCCACCTCTATAGGCAGGCGAGTACGCGGGAGTTCCGGGGCTAATTCTGCCTCTGAGGCGGAGTCCGAGAATACTCCCGTGGCTACTACAACTGAGAAGGTCATCGATCCGCATTTGGTGCAGCATGTTGTGGCAGTAAAAATGTTTAGCAGAACGTTTCCAACATCAAATGTGTGGATTTTACATGACGGTAATGAAGCGGCACTCATCGACTCTGGTTACGGAGACGCCCCATCAATCGATGCGAGACGGGAATATTTTGGAAAGAATTGGGCCGGTACGAAATTTGTAAGAATCGCCATGACTCATCATCACTTTGATCACTCAAGCGGAGGAAGGCAGCTTCGGGATATCCTTCGAGCTGATACGGCGATTCATCCGCTGGATGAGACGCTGCTTCATACACCGCTTGGACCAGCAGAGGGTAATGAAGACTTGCCCGATGACAAGGTAATTACGGATCGTGCAGAAGTATGGAAAAAAGAGGCCTTTGAAACACCCATCGATGTCACGATAGCGGATGGTGAGCAATTTCAAGTAGGAAGTTTGACTGTGACCGCAGTTCATACGCCGGGTCATACAGCTGGTCATAACTGTTATTACGTCGAGGAAACAGGGCAATTATTCACGGGTGATAATATCTTGGGAGTTGGAACTAGTGCTATCGGCCCCCCACCTTCTGGCAACATGGGAAATTATTTGGATTCTTTGAGAAGGATGCAAGAGCTTCAAGCTAAGTTGTTTGCGCCTGGGCACGGTCCTGTGGTCACTGCGACAGCGGCAAAAGTACAGGAACTTTTGGATCATCGTGAGATTCGTGACAGGCAGATAATCGACATCATTGAAAAAGGCTATGACACAGATCAACGAATTCGTCGTGCGCTTTATCCGGAAATTCAGAAAGGTCTTCGTCGAGCTGCTCACGGTCAGGTGAGGTCTCATGTCGCCAGAATGGTAGGGCAGGGGATTATGGAGGTCGACGAGTCAGAAGATGGTTCTGTCTGGACAGTTCGTCTAACTAAGTAGATTTCTGAATAGTCTATTAATAGTTTGAGACGTTCATATCTCTCGGGTAGACTCCCGTGGCGGAATAGACTGCACGTTCGGCTATATTTGTTGCTCTGTCTGCTATTCGCTCAATATTGTGAGAAACCCACTGAAGATGAGTACTTGGCAGGATAGTTTTCGGATCGGCCACCATTATCCCTATTAGTTCCTCGTAGACACGATCGTAAATGGCATCTACTTCATCATCAGCGGCGTTTACTGCGTAAGCTTTTTCAGGATCGGCATCTACGAAAGCTTCAACGGCATTGCGGAGCATATCACGGGCTTTCGATGCCATAATCGGAAGGTCTATTAAGGGTTTGACGAGTGGTTCGTCTTGCATTGTGATTGTGATTCGCGCTATACCCTCCGCGTGATCTCCCATTCGTTCTAGATCGATCATCACGGATGAAACTGATACGATTACGCGAAGATCTGTCGCTAGGGGTGCTTGCTGGGCCAGTAGCTTAAGCACTTCGTCTTGGGTTTCGTAGTTGAGCTCGTCAATTACTGAATCTCCATCGATCACAGTTTGCGCGAGAGCTACATCACGCTCTATGAGGCTTTGCATAGCTCGGTCGAGCGCCCTGTCTACATGTGAGCTCATTTCTAGGACCGAATCCAAGGCGTCCTTGATTTGCTTTTGGAACTCTTCTCGTGGCACCTGTTGACCTCGCTATATTTTGCTAATTGCACCAATAGGGTGAATAAGTGTAGACGAATATTACCACTATAAAATAAATTTGAAAATTGTTAACGAGTAGACTTATCGATCATCATTTGTTAACAATTCCCGCGCATTATGTAGGAGGACCAATTTCTGAGATGAAGTTATGGAACTTGGTGTAATAACCGCCGTGAAAACCAGGACTTGGAAAGTAGAAAAGATTGGGGCAGAAAAGAGTGAGTGTATTTAACTCTTCATTAATGCTAAGGGACTCGATTTTTTTATCTGGCATGACTTTTTTTATCATGGCGATCGCTGCTTGTGGCAGTTCCAGTGATAGCTTGGTGTCGAACCTCTCTGGCGCGATTACGATCGACGGTTCTTCAACCGTGTACCCAATTACTGAGGCGGTAGCTGAGGAATTTCAGATCGCAAATCCAGACACTCGGGTAACGGTGGGTGTATCTGGTACCGGTGGTGGATTCACGAAATTCTGCGTGGGTGATACCGATATTTCTGGTGCATCTCGTCCGATCAAAGACAACGAGCGTGCGCTATGCGCCGAAAATGGTGTCGAGTTTGTTGAGCTACGTGTAGGTCTTGACGGTTTAGCTGTGGTAAAGAACAAGGACAATAACTATCTAAATGACTTATCAATGGACCAATTAGCCAAAGTTTGGGGACCAACATCTGAAGACAGTGTGATGGAGTGGAGTCAGGTTGACTCCTCATTTCCTGCTGAGGATATTGATCTGTATGGACCTGGTACGGATTCAGGTACATTTGACTTTTTTACTGAAGAAGTAAATGGGGAAGGTGGTGCATCACGTGGTGATTACACGCCTTCAGAGGATGACAATGTTCTTGTAACCGGCATTGCAGGTAATAAGCACTCCATGGGCTACTTTGGGTATGCATACTATGAAGAGAACATGGACAAACTCGGTATCGTAAGAGTCAATGGTGTTACTCCAAGCAATGAGACCGTTAGTAACGGTAGTTACGCACTCTCTCGCCCACTTTATATCTATGTGAGTATCAACTCTCTCCAGAAAAAAGAACAGGTTCTGGAGTTTGTTCGTTATTACGTGTCAGACGAGGGAATTGCAATGGTTATTGAGGTTGGATATTCCAATGTGCCTGCTGATGAACTCGAAGCATCACGGAGGGCTGTAGAAGAATCAGTTCAATAAAAGAGTTATTGCACTCATCTAGAGTAAGGGATGACCCTGAGCATCTCCTACTCTTTTGTAGCTATAATTCTCTGGACGCAGCACGAAATTGAAGTCATCAAGTAGGTATTATCCCGCTTGGGATTAAATACGGTGGGGCCATGTCTATAGAGGTAAATCCACTTGAGCGGCGTTATCGCCAAAACTTCCGGAACAACATCGGTGGCCATTTAATTGGCGCAATTTTGTTTTTATGTGCGAGTGTTACTGTGGTTACCACTGTAGGCATAGTTGCGATTCTTCTTATTGAGGGATTGTCTTTTTTTAGAGAAGTCAGTGCACTCGAATTTTTTACCGGAACTAAATGGACCCCGCTTTTCACGTCAAAAGGCTTTGGTGTTTTGCCTCTGGTTTCGGGTACGCTTTTGATTGGTATTGGAGCCGCTCTTGTGGCGCTACCGCTCGGAACGCTGACTGCTATTTATCTCTCAGAATATGCATCTCCTCGGGTTCGATCGATTTTGAAGCCGTCAGTTGAGGTGCTCTCAGGAATTCCGACGGTTGTATATGGCTATTTTGCGTTAACGTTCATTAGTCCTTTTATTAAAGACTACATTTGGCCTGATGCTGGGCCTTATATGGCAATTTCAGCAATTATTGTTGTTGGGATTATGATTGTGCCTATTATCGCCTCGATATCTGATGATGCCTTACGGGCGGTTCCCAGAGAACTGCGTGAAGCTGCATATGGAGTTGGCGCAAATAGACTAGAGGTAACAACCCGAGTTGCGTTTCCGGCTGCACTTTCCGGGATAGTTGCCTCGTATATTTTGGCTATTTCCAGGGCTATTGGAGAAACCATGGCAGTGACAGTAGCTGCGGGTGCTAGGCCGAATTTGACAGCCAATCCATTTGAGGCAGTACAGACGATGACCGCCTATATCGTGAGTGTTTCTTTAGGTGATACTCCGCATGGGACTATAGAATTCAAAACTATTTTTGCTGTTGGCCTAACTCTATTTTTTATGACATTAGTTATGAATTTAATTTCTGCCCGAATTACAAGAAGATTTAGGGAGGTTTACGATTGACTGATCTCTCAGGTGTCTCCACAACCGACACTAAACCTCATGACTCAATGTTCAGGACCAGTCTCGCACTCCGGCATTTTCGAGGTCGTGTTTTTTACGGGGTGTGCTTGGCCGGCTCGTTAGTCGGAATTTTGTTGTTAATAGTTTTGATGAACGATATTAGGCAGGACGGATTTGAGTACTTTAGCCGTCATTTTTTTACGAATTATCCGTCGCGCAAACCTGAGATCGCTGGCTTCAGGGGTGCGATCATGGGCACTTTGTGGGTGATGGGCATCGTCGCGGCTACTGCATTTCCAATTGGAGTCGGCGCGGCTCTCTATTTAGAGGAATACGCGAAAAAAAATCGATTGACCAGTTTAATTCAGACTAATATTTCGAACCTTGCGGGCGTTCCTTCAATTGTGTTTGGCATTCTAGGACTTCAACTATTTGTGAGAGGAACTATCGGATATGGGCCGGCAATTTGTATAGGCGAGAGCTGCGGCTTTGGTCGATCTGTGATGTCGGGCGCCCTCACGCTTACGTTACTCATACTTCCCGTGGTCATTGTGGCGTCGCAGGAAGCGATAAAGTCGGTACCTCCCTCAATACGCGAAGCCTCTTACGGCGTAGGCGCCACACGTTGGCAAACAGTTCTATCTCACGTTTTACCGCAGGCGATGCCAGGCATAATGACGGGAATGATTTTAGCTTTGTCCAGAGCGATAGGTGAAACAGCACCGATTATTATGATTGGTGCATTAACCTTTGTGGCGTTTTCCCCGGAGACTCCTCTTGATCCATTTACCGCGATGCCGATTCAGGTCCTCAATTGGGTGTCTCGACCGCAAGCTGCGTTTCATGATCTAGCTGCGACGGGAATCGTGGTTTTGCTCATTACCTTGCTGACTATGAACACTTTGGCTGTAGTTTTAAGAATTAAACTCGGTAGGGAAAGTGCCAGATAAATAAGTAGTGATCGTGTTTAGGTAACGAAATGTATAGTGGTGATGGTGGTCCTATGGTAGAAGCGATGGAAGAAAAGAAATCTGAGAGTCCTATGAATGTGGAAGAGCAAGAACAATCAACAGTTTCGGTTTCCTCTAGTTCTGCTGAAATTAATTTTAATATGCAAGATGAAGATGCTATTGCTATACGTATTCAAGACTTAAGCCTCTGGTACAGCGGAGTACAAGCTGTGGACAACGTTTCTCTGGATATCCCGGAGAATCAAGTGACCGCTTTGATTGGTCCTTCTGGCTGCGGGAAGAGCACGCTACTTCGATGTATCAATCGGATGAATGATTTGATCGCAGGAGTAACCATCGAGGGTGCTGTTCAGATTCATGGCGAGAATATTTATGAAGATGACGTTGATCCAGTCTCAGTTCGACGAAACGTTGGAATGGTTTTTCAAAAACCTAATCCCTTCCCGAAGAGTATTTACGACAACGTCGCCTTTGGTGCCAAGGTAAACGGCTATCGAGGTGACATGGATGAATTAGTTCGAGAGTCTCTCGAGCAGGCAGCTTTGTGGGATGAGGTGAGCGATAAGTTAAATGAAAGTGGTCTGGCCTTGTCCGGTGGTCAACAACAGCGCTTATGCATAGCGAGAGCAATCGCCGTTAAGCCCGAGGTTATCTTGATGGATGAACCATGTTCAGCCCTAGATCCTATTGCGACCCAGAGAATTGAAGATTTAATGCGTGAATTAAGATCGACATATACTATCGTGATTGTCACTCATAACATGCAACAGGCTGCAAGAGTGTCAGATAAGACTGCATTTATGTTGGCTGGCGAGGAGCGCGTCGGTAGATTGGTGGAGTTTAATCAAACGCAGGAAATTTTTACGAATCCTTCAGATAGTCGCACGGAAGACTATATTACCGGAAGATTTGGCTAGTAAGAGTACTCCAATGATTCTGCTAAATATCACTATGCCGTTGCGCTGAGTATTCAAATGAACGGTCAGAATCAGTCTAAATACCTACTATTTGTAATTTTGTGCTTAGTTTCTATAGGACTGGGTTGTATTTTTTTTACGGGCGATCCAGCTCTTAAATCATTAATATTGGTGATAGTCGCGACGGGTTTTACAATTATTCCGATTAGATATTTACGATCTGAATCAAGAGGCATGACTGATTCAAAATTGGAGCGAGAACAGATAGAGGCGCTTGATTATCTCTTCGACCTTGAAACTTTGACACCGATTGTATTTTTAAAATTAATTGAACCGATGCACGAAGGTATTATCGTGGTTAGGGGTTCAGCCGATGCTGGGGAGGTATTCGTAGCTAATTCGGCAGCAGCTCAGATGTTAGATCGTGAACGATCCCAGATGCCAGGTTCGTCGCTTATTAGAGCATCCCTAGATGCATCTTTACTTGAGGTCGCCAGAAGGGCAGACGGTATACCCGAGGAAGTGACCTTGCCAGGTGGTCGGATACTCAACGTATCTTGTACTGCTCTTAGTCATCCCAATTTTATGACTCATAAATCTGAGGAAATAGTGGAAGGCTTAATTCTTTCCCTACAAGATTTGACTGATCAGCGAATTGCAGAACGGTCGCGTTCAGAACTCATAGCAAATGTGTCACACGATCTACGTACGCCCATTACTGCGGGTCGATTATTGGCTGAAACTATTGAAGCCGGCGTGAGTGACGAAAAGCTTCGTAAGAAATTTCATCGAAGCCTTTTGGGGGAATTGAATAGATTAAGCAGAATGGTAGAGAGGCTAGTCAAATTATCGAGAATTGAAAGCCATGAAGATGAATTTACAGTGCTCAAATTTCCCGTTGAAGAGCTCGTTGTGACCGTTATCGATAATATGTCCACAATAAGTTCGGCCGCTGAAATTAGTCTGTTGCAGAGCAAAGATACCGAGATGTTTTTGGCGGATGACCCTGAGATGGCGGGCGACTTTGATAGATTGGTGGAGGTTTTTGCAAACCTTATCGATAACGCTATCAGCGTGTCGCCCAGAAACTCGACTGTAGTGATTAATGTTTTTTCGGTTGATGAAATTGATTCACAACGGGAGGTGGTGTTCGAGGTAATTGACCAGGGACCGGGTGTGCCGCCAGCTGACCGCACACGTATTTTCGAGCGGTTTTATACGGGAGAAGCCTCGCGTAATTCTCAAAAAGAGGGCTTAGGGCTCGGCCTTTCGATTGCTAGACATATTGTTCAGAGGCATGGTGGCGAAATTAGCGTTCGTAACGGAGTGAGCGGCGGCGCAATTTTCACCTTCAGGCTTCCTCGAGGCGTTTCTTTAGCAAATACGGTATGAGATTACTTACGGCATGAATTTGTAGCCAACTGATCGAACGGTGATAATTCGTGTTGGTATCGCAGGATTCACCTCGATTTTTTTTCGTAGCCACCGAATATGCACGTCAACAGTCCGAGTATCTCCTCGGAATTCATATCCCCAAACTGATTCAAGTAGTAATTCACGACTGAGAGCCTGACGCGGGTGTCTCATGAAAAACTCGAGGAGTTCAAATTCCCGTGGCCGTACTTCTAATAACTGCCCATCAAGTTTTATCTCGTGCGCGATAGTGTCCAGCTCTAGGCGATCTGTTTTGATAATCGGTGCAATATTGCTAACTGCTGTTTTTTGATCTATTCGGTAAACAGCTGTGTCCTCGTGAGCTATTAGGACTTCTGTTTCTAGCTTTGTAGACCTGCGGAGCAGTGCACTGACGCGAGCCCTCATGAGCCTCATTGAGAAGGGCTTGGTTATATAGTCGTCGGCGCCACAATCGAATCCGTTAAGCACGTCAATTTCGGCGTCTCGAGCAGTCATTAGGATTACGGGCTGATCTAGCTCGTCCTTTAGGAGCCTGCAGACGTCCAGGCCTGACATGTTAGGAAGCATTATGTCAAGCAAAACAATGTCTGGGCGTAATTTTCTCGCCGCTTCGAGACCATCGGTCCCATCCGAGGCCGTATCGACTTTATATCCCTCTGTTTCCAGGTTATATACGACGGCTTCTAAAATTACAGGATCATCTTCAACAACTAATATTCTCTTTGCCACCCCTCAATTTTAGTACTTATACGCGTCGGTCGGGAAAGTGAATGTAAAGATTTTGTAAAAGGTTGGGAATTTATTAACATGCGAATTTGACTCTGTCACTCAGCATGATTTTCCTAATTACCCGAAATAAAACCGTTCCACCAAAGACCAGCCGTACCAATTAATGCGACAGCTGCCGCTATCAGCACATCTTTTTTAGAAATCATTTAAGTTAACCATCCTAAGTTTTAATTTTTTACAGAGTTCTTACGGATGTTTGATTTAAAGAAACTAGGAACGTGTCACATTCGGAGTGGGTATGCCTCGTAATGAAGCTATCCGCGGCGTTACGAGGTCTACCCAAAATAAAGCTGATTTACTTCTCAAAGTATCCCCAAGTGCTTTGCTCTGCTTGTTAGTTCTGGCCTGTGGTCTGGATGGGCAATACTTATTATCTCTCTTGCTCTTTGTCTATCGGTTTTACCGTGTAACGATGCGATTCCATATTCGCTCACAACGATATCAGTTAAAAATCTTGGAATCCCTACTCGCGCTCCCGCATCAAATTCAGGCACGAATCTCGAATTTTCTCCAGAGAGGCTTGGTAAAACGTGAATTGAGCGTCCACCATCCGCGTACAGTGCTCCAATTACAAATTCGAATTGCCCGCCGGGTCCTGTTATTTGATCGCGGCCCACAGAATCGAACACTACTTGTCCGGTGAGATCAATCATGGTTGCGGTATTTATCGCGGTCATTTGTCGCTGAGTGGCGATAACGCTTGGGTTGTGAATATAGTCAATACCGTAAACTTCCCAGTCAGCATAATTTTGGGCCACTATTTCTATGTCTTCTGGTTGAGCTGGTAACAGCGTGACGCACATTTTACCTATGTCTCGACTTTTGTTTGACCCATTTATTACTCCGACGGCGTATAAATCTGCGATTCCAGGGCTTGTTAATTCCGAGTGATACCCAAGGTTTTTTTTATCAAATAGGTGGGGTGTGACAGCATTTGACGCCAGTCCTACTCCGATTTCCAAAGTATCGCCGTCGTTTACTAAACTTGCCGTGATTGCAGCAGCTACATCGATAGCTTCAAGATTTGCGGGTATTCTCTCGGGTCGCGCAGGAGCCGTCGGGGACTCCCCGTCGGGAATTATTACGAAGTAGTCGATCAGGTTGGTATCGATGAAATTATCTCCCGCTGTGCGGAGCATATTTTCCTGAACTTCGGCCACGACTAATTTACATTTCTGGATATTGATTTTGTTATCCCACAAACCTGTGCCAAAGCCGGACGTATTGTGTTCGTCAGGGGTGGTCATATGGAAGAATCCTATATCTGGATTGGGTATTTCTCTCGAATATCTAAAATGATCGGTGAAAACAGTTCCCGGTGTGTAGTGTAGGTGTTTGCGCTGCCAAGTTCCGCGAGTCCCAGGCGTAAGATAGCCGGACCGAAACTCAATATGGCGATTGTCGCTGTTATCAAGGGAGATGTGATCCCAATTATTCATGTCGCGCATAAGGTCACCATAAATAACCACGTTGTTAAGTTCTGTTGATCGTGCGTGAATATATTGTGCTAGATACCATGGATCCGATGGCAGTGCACCGAAATGGATAAACATATTATCTTTGACGAGTAGAGCTGCATTTTCAGGCGATATGATTTTTTCCCTGTATTGAGTTTTCCAGTCGAACATAGGTGCACCTCATACTCTTGGTCTTTGTTGAGTTAGAATACTAGATTGAGTGAACTGAGGTTGACGGGCGGTTTCATTTTTGGTGTTACGCTTTCGGTTAGCTCTCATAAAGTCAGGTCATTCATAGCTTAGCTGTCAGGGATAAGAATATGAGAATGTCTCAATTATTTGGAAAGACTTTGCGTGAACAGCCGAGCGATGCTGACACTGAATCACATGCGCTTTTGATCAGGGCTGGATTTGTCTCGCAACTTATGTCAGGTGTGTACTCGTTCTTGCCGCTTGGCAATCGCGTGCGTCTGAAAATCGAAAATATAATTAGGAATGAGATGGATTCCGCTGGTGCCCAAGAGGTACTGATGCCAGCTCTACAGCCTCTCGAGTTTTGGGATCAATCTGGCCGATCTGCCACGATGGGCGAAGTACTTTTTCAGCTAACAGATAGAAGATCTAGGGCTTTGGTGTTGGGACCTACCCACGAGGAAGTGGTAACCGATCTGTTAGGAAAATTTATCTTTTCTTATCGAGATTTACCTTTGACTCTTTACCAAATACAGACAAAATTTCGGGATGAGGCTAGACCTAGAGGTGGACTTGTTCGAGTCAAAGAATTTACGATGAAGGATGCATATTCCTTTGACTTAACTGATGACGACTTAAGTACCTCTTATCAAACGATGTTCGATTCATACGAGAAAATTTTTTCACGTTGTGGTGTACCTGTCGTGGCGGTTGATGCGGATTCAGGTGCAATAGGTGGCAAAGGATCACAAGAGTTTATTTTTTTATCTGAAAACGGGGAGGATACGATAGCTCAGTGCGATAAATGTAGTTACGCCGCAAATCTAGAGAAGGCTGAATTTTTAAGAGAGGATTTTAGCGAAGATTTAATGTTGGACCTCGAAAAAATTGAGACGCCAAACACAACAACTATTACTGCGTTAGTAGGCTTTCTAGGTATCAAGGATAGCCAAACGGCCAAAGCCGTTATGTACATGGCGGCCCCGCATGGTGGTGGCGATGAAATCCCGGTTCTTTCCATTGTGAGAGGCGATCTTGAAATTAGTGAAGTAAAACTGTCAAATGCCTTAGGTGGTGTAGATCTTAGGCCGTTAGAGGAGGATGAGCTATTGAGTCTGGGATTAACTCCCGGATTTACGTCTGCTGTTCAGCTAGAAAGTCTGGTTCAAGTTGTAGCCGACGAATCAGTCATTACTGCGCGGAATTTGGTGGCCGGTGGTAACCAGAAGGATTGGCATTATAAGAATACGAATTATGGGCGTGACTGGAAGGCTTCTATCACTGCCGACATTGCTGAGGTTACTGAGAGTGCACAGTGTAGTCATTGTTCTGACGGGAAGTTAATTCTGTCTCGAGGCATTGAGATGGGCCATATATTTAGGGTCGGCCAAAGATATTCAGATGCGTTGGGTGTAGTGGTACAAGATTCGGCAGGCAACTCAATTATGCCGACAATGGGTTGTTATGGAATTGGTGTCGGGCGTATTTTTGCTGCTGCCTCAGAGGTCGGGATCAATGAAGATGGGCTCAGGTGGCCGATCTCAATTACACCATACCATTGTTCGCTAGTCGCTCTGGGATCTGATAAAGACGAATCAATTCGTGAGGATGCTGAGCTTCTTTATCGAGAGTTAACTGAGGCAGGAGTTGAAGTTCTGTTTGATGATCGCGGCCTGCGACCGGGTGTAATGTTCAACGATGCTGATTTAATAGGAAATCCGATTCGTCTGACGGTATCTGCTCGAAACCATAAAGAAGGCGTGATCGAGGTCTCAAATAGATATTCAGATGAGATTAGCCATGTTGTTAGGGACAGGGCAGTAGGCCATGTTAAAGAAGAGATCAATGCTCTATTTGCCGCTCTGTGACTATGGTGGATTTATCAAATACTTGAGGAGCGATTGGGCATAGCGGCAAATTCGTTTTAAGTGGTAACATAATGTATACCAAATAGAGCTAGTGACTCGGTTAGTAAATCGTGTGCGCAGTCTTAGGGCTAGCGCATTTTTTGTCGTTTGGGGGAAAAATGAGAAGTAATGAATTAGTTACTGCTATTAAGCAAGTATCAGATCAAAAAGGTCTTGATACGTCAACCGTTTTAATAAAAGTTGAAGCAGCAATAGCCTCGGCGCTTCGTAAAGACGATCTTCAATATGCTGAGATCAACGTAAAAATTAACGAAGACACGTCCGATATCACCGCTGAACGCGTCTATAAAGTAATGCCTTATGAGCAGATTGAGGACGATGAAATTGAAGTTGCTCCAGATCGCGCCAAAGATATGGGTTTTGCTAGCGCTAAGATTGGTGATGTCATAGCTGAGTCTATAGAGCAAGAGCGAGTAGACGAGGCAGGTCGGGTCGCTGCACAAACAGCGAAACAAGTGGTATCTCAGGGGTTGCGGGAAGCAGAGCGAGAGGCTGTGTTTGAAGAATTCTCGCACAAAGAAGGAGAGCTAACTTCAGCGGCCGTATTAAGAGTTGAAGGTGGTAGGAAGCAAGTCATAGTTGATCTTGGCAGAGCTGAGGCCGTATTACCTTGGGCTGAACAGATACGACCGGAGCATTATCGGCAAGGTCAGAGAATTCGCGTGTTTATCAAAGAGGTTTATCGTGCGGCTAAAGGACCTCAAATAGTTGTGTCACGATCTCATCCAGATGTTTTGAAACGGCTGTTTGAACTCGAGGTGCCGGAGATTGCCCGCGGGACTGTTGAGATAGTGGCCGTGGCCAGAGATGCGGGATTCAGATCTAAAGTTGCGGTGGTATCGCGTCAGCACGGAATAGATCCAATAGGTGCTTGTGTTGGCCCTAGAGGTGGAAGAATTCAAAACATTGTCACTGAATTAGGGGGCGAGCGAATAGATATTCTTAGGTGGGATCCTAACGAGATAGCGTACGCTGCGAATACAATTTCACCAGCAGAGGTCATTTCGATAAGCATTGATGAAACTGAGAATACGGTGAATATCGGTATACCAGATAAACAGATGGCTCTCGCTATTGGAAAAGAAGGTCAAAATGCACGTCTTGCGGCTCAACTTATAGGTCGGCGCGTGTCTCTGAATGCAGAGAGCATGATTATGGAGTCAGGTGCAGATTTAGTTCCACCACCAGAGCCCAATCTAGAGGCGATTCCTATAACGAGAACGACGCCAGCGTCGAACCTTGGTAAGGATGTTGAGTCAACAGCTCGACCTGATAATACGTTACCACTGGACATGGTGGATCACGACGAGACTGGCGTAGATTCGTCGGTGGTTAAGCAACTCACTCCAGAGCAAGAAGTGATGGCTGCTTTTGCGCTGGACGAAGAAAATGCAGCAGACGAGATTGTCGAACCTAGGGTTATATCACAGGAAGTTGGCGAACGACCCGTGACTGAAAACAAATCAGCGAGTGGAGGTTTGCGATTTGGTGATGACATTGCCGAGCTCCGACGAGATGAGGATGAAGAGTCTAATGGTGGACAAAACAAGAAAAATCAGAGTCGTCGCAAGCGTGGCGGCGAGCGAGGTTCGCAAAAGCAGACTCAGTCACGACGGTTTGAGTATGATGAGGATGAAGACGATTTGTTTGATGACACAGATGATTTGTTCGAAATATAGAGTTATTAGAGGTTCGTGTCGAAG
>Ga0066372_10000331_pt1 | contig 17264 bp, 11 predicted proteins | sample Knorr_S15_td_250_FD_77011 | JGI IMG/M metagenome (GOLD analysis project Ga0066372, IMG submission 77011) | Marine microbial communities from Southern Atlantic Ocean transect - Knorr_S15_td_250_ad_251m_LV_A | ecosystem: Environmental > Aquatic > Marine > Oceanic | place: Southern Atlantic ocean... | reverse complement strand
CTTCTTTCAGCATGCTAGAGAGTTTTGGAAAGAATCTTCACTTAACCCTGATAATTCTAACAAAACATCTATTCTTTCGGCCTCTCATAAGGATTACCTTCCTGAGTTGAAAGCTGGTGTAGTCAATCTTGATGAAAGCACGCTCAAAAGAATTGCAAAAGTAGACGAGGAAGTGAGAGTTGGGTGGCTGATTAAACGATCAAGCTCTATGACCGTATTAAAAATTGGTATTCCTTTATTCTTTTTAACTCTCCTGGTTTATTACACTCTCTTTTTACCGATAGCTGAGCTAGGGGAAGCAATGGTATATCTAACCACTGCATTCCTTTCTGGTATAGCCCTGTACTTTTCTACTGAAAGACCGCAACCATTAGTGATGACAACGATTGATCATATTTTTGCATTTTTTTATTTCGTTACTGGCGGATCAATGATCCTAGTCATTTTTGCTAAATTTTTACCTGATATTTACGATTTGCTAATCACGCCTCTGAGATACTTAATTCCTCTAAGTTTAATTGGGTTCTTGGTCTATCTATTTAGAAGATTAAACACAAAGAAATTTAAACCGAACTTGCTTAAATCTTGAGATGAATGGCAGAATGTAAAATAAGACAACCAAAAGATAAATAAATTAGCGAAAAGGAACTGGCGGAGAGAGAGGGATTCGAACCCTCGATACAGTTGCCCGTATAACACCTTAGCAGGGTGCCGCTTTCGACCACTCAGCCACCTCTCCGATTTGGGATTGGAATTATAACGCTTTCAAATAATAAAATAACTTTATCTATTAAATTCAATTCTTTTGCCAAGTGGAAGATCTTTCAAAAACTTACCATCTTGAAAAACAACTTTTCCATTAATAATTGTATATTTTACAGCGCCGGAAAAAGTATGGTCTAAAAATGGAGACCATTTGCAGTAATAAAGAATATCTTCTTTTGTTACCAATGTTTGGTCGCTTAAATCTACTACAGCCAAATCAGCAAAGCTACCTTCACGAAGGTAGCCCCTATCTTTGATTTGAAAACGTTCAGCTATATTATGACTAGTTTTTTGCACAATCTGCTCAAGTGAAAAAATCCCTTGGGCATAAAAATCAAGCAAAACCAGAAGAAAATGCTGGTTTAATGGCAAGCCACTAGGGGCCTTAAGGTAGGCTTCTTGTTTTTCTTCCCAAGTATGAGGCGCATGATCAGTTGCAATGATATCAATTTTATCTCTTTGCACAGCATCAATTAAAGCTAACCTATCTTGTTCTGTTTTGATACTTGGATTGCACTTAATTTGGTTACCGAGACTTTCGTATGCGCCTTCACTAAAAAATAAATGATGCACACAAACCTCACCTGTTATTTTCTTGCTAGTTATGTCTCCCTCGGTTAATAACTTCATCTCATCAGCTGTGGTTAGATGTAATATATGTAGGTTAGAACCATGCTTGGTAGCAAGATCATATGCTAATTGAGAAGATTTCAGACAAGACTCAGCATTCCTAATCTTAGGGTGAAATGATGCATCAATATCTGTTCCAAATTCTTCGATGATGGCTTTTTCATTCTTGATAATGGTTGGTGTGTCTTCGCAATGCGTCACTATATTTACAGGAGATTCTCTAAATATTGCTTCTAGTACATTGATATCATCAACCAGCATATCTCCAGTAGAAGCACCCATAAAAACTTTCAGGCCACATGCCAAGGTATTATCTATCGCCTTTATTTCATCAATGTTTGAATTGCTTGCACCAAGATAAAATGAATAATTTGCGTGAGATTTAGTCGCAGCAAGATCAAATTTTGCCTGGAGATTCTCTCTATTAGTTGTCGTTGGATTAACATTAGGCATTTCAAAATAACTTGTAACGCCTCCAGCTAATCCTGCTCTACTTTCTGATTGGATATTTCCTTTATGAGTTAATCCTGGTTCTCTAAAATGTACTTGATCATCTATTAACCCTGGCAAAACATAATAGCCATTTAGATCAATGATATTTTTTGCCTCCGCTTCAATTGAGGAAGCGATTTTTTCAATCCTCTCTCCTTTAATGCCAATATCAGATTCAAAAATTTTACCCTCATTTACAAGAGTTCCATTCTTAAAAAGAATATCTAACATTACTTATCTAAATTAAAAGCTTTATGAAGTGTTTTAACAGCATCTTCTAACTGATTAACATCAATTACTATCGTGATTTTAATTTCTGAAGTGCTAATCATTTGAATATTAATCTTGGCATCTGCCAATGCATTAAATGCTGTACTAGCAATTCCTGCATGTGACCGCATTCCCACTCCAACTAATGACACTTTTCCGATACTTTCATCAACTATCAACTCGTCATAGGAAATGCCTTTCATTTTATCCTTTAATACTTTTTCAACTTCTTGTCGGTCTTCAGTTGCAACTGTAAAAGTAAAGTCTGTTTTTCCTGAAACGCTAACATTCTGAACAATCACATCCACCTCAATACCTTCATCGCTTACAGGACTCAAAATGCCAGAAGCAATACCGGGAGTGTCCACCACCCCATGAAGAGTAAATTTTGTTTGATCTTTTTGAGAAGCTATTCCTTTAATAATGGCGTCTTCCATGCCTTCTTCCTCCTTTAAAATCATTGTTCCTGAGCCAGGTTCAAAACTTGACAAAACCCTGACAGGAACTTCATATTTATTTGCAAATTCAACAGCACGTGTTTGTATAACTTTAGCACCCTGTCCTGCTAACTCTAACATTTCCTCCATAGAGATAGAATCAAGTTTTTTTGCTTCTGGTACTATTCTTGGGTCAGTGGTGTAGATGCCATCAACATCAGTATAAATATCACAACGCATTGCCTGAATTGACGCAGCAATTGCTACAGCGGTTATATCGGTTCCACCTCTGCCTAAAGTTGTAGTGTCTCCACTATCTGTGATTCCTTGAAAACCAGTGATGACAGGAATATAACCGTCACTGATAGTATTGATAATAATTTCTTTATTAAGATCTAAAATTTTTGCACGTGAAAATTGAGCAGTTGTTTTTAATCCAACCTGAGCTGCAGAGAAAGATTTTGCCTTTAAGCCTAACTGATTTAATGCAATTGCAACCAATGAAGCACTGACCTTTTCTCCTGTAGAAATAAGAGCATCGAATTCACGTTTATCCGGCTCAGAGCTAAATAAATGAGCTAATTCAATCAAGCGATCTGTTTCTCCACTCATAGCTGAAACAACCACAACTGGGAAAGCTTCCTTAGAAGCATCTTTAACTATTTCAGCAACTGCAGAAATTCTGTCGGTTGAACCAACAGAAGTGCCGCCAAATTTTAAGACAAGAGTATCCATTTGCAATGTGCTTAAAGATTAAGCGAGAGATTGTACGATATTAGGAATAGAAGTAACAAATTCTTCAAGATTTTTGCATTCACCTGCGCCTTGAGCAAAGTCTTTTCTGCCTCCACCTTTACCATTTATAGAATGGCTAACAGACTGAATAACATCACTTGCTTTTATTAAGCCCTGTAAATCTTCTGTTACCCCGCATACTAACACTACTTTATTGTCATTATGACTATAGATCAAAATACACTCTTTAGATTGGTTAGTTTTTTGCTGATCAACAAATTTTCTTAAATCTTGAATATTATCGCTATCTGCTTGAATAAGAATTAGTTCAAAGTCATTGATAGAGTGACGATGTTCTTGTAAAACAGCCACGGGAGTATTTGGAGATTCCTTCCCCTTCTTTAAGGTCTTATTTTCTTCTAATAAATCCTTAACTTTGCTATCTATTTGTGAAGCTCCAACCTTTAATATCCCTTGCACTGAATTCAACTGAGCACGAAGATCTGTAACATAATTAATTGCATTACTGCCAACCATGGCTTCTATTCTTCTAACGCCAGATGAAATACTCGATTCGTTGGTAATGACAAATAAGCCAATATCCCCACTTCTTGAAACATGAGTTCCCCCACATAATTCAACCGAAAAATCATCGCTCATGGACAACACTCTTACTTGGTCATCATATTTCTCACCAAACATTGCCTCAGCTCCTGATGCAATAGCATCATCTAACTGCATTAGTTTTGTGTGTACTTCTGAATTATTTAAAACATGATTATTAACAATTAACTCAATCTCAGTAATTTCTTGTTTAGTAACTGCCTTAGGATGAGAAAAATCAAATCTCAGCTTATCGGCATCCACTAAAGAACCTTTTTGCTGAACATGATCTCCAAGGACATGCTTCAAAGCAGCATGCATTAAATGAGTTGCTGAGTGATGAGCAGCTGCAGAATTTCTATGTTGAGCATGCACTTCTAATTTTAACTTCTCCCCAATAGAAAATTCACCCTCATCAACAACGATAGTATGTAAAAATATTTTGCCTTGTTTAATGCAATCTAGAACCCTTCCTTGGCAGCTCGACCCTGAAAAGACTCCCTTATCTCCAACCTGACCACCTGATTCAGCATAAAAAGGCGACTGATTAAATGCTACAAAATGTTCTTCATCTTTATTAGTTTTTTTCAAAGAAGCTTCTTCGCTCCAAATACCTAAAACTTTTCCTTGGGTTGTTAATCTTTCATAACCTAAAAATTTAGTTGTTTTTATTTTACTTAAATCAATTAGTATCCCTTTAAACTTACTCGCTGATTTTGAGTTTTTTACTTGCTCTGCCATGCACTTCTTAAAACCTTTCTCATCTAAAGTGAGATCTTGCTCCCTTGCAATATCTGCTGTTAAATCATACGGAAAACCGAAAGTATCATGTAATTTAAATACAACATCTCCTGGGATTACTTTTGAAGTCATTTTCTTAATTTCTTTATCAAGAATCTCTATGCCCTTATCTAAAGTTTCCAGAAATTTTTCTTCTTCATTATGAATTGTTGATTTAATTAACTTTTGATTGGTGGCAAGGGTGGGAAAGGCTACTTTCATATCTTTTACCAAAATTGCAACAAGTTTATGCATAAATGGTTTCTTTGCTCCTAGCTTATAACCATGACGAATAGCCCGACGCATAATTCTTCGTAAAACATACCCTCTACCTTCATTAGAAGGCATTATTCCATCAGCAATCAAGAAACTAACACTTCTAATATGGTCAGCAATTACTTTATGTGAAGGCTTGCCTGGAGATTTTATTTCCTTTTCAGATGCTTTAATTAAATTAAGAAAAATATCAGTTTCATAGTTGGAATTAACACCTTGCATGACTGCTGCCATGCGTTCAAGTCCCATGCCAGTATCTACAGAAGGTTTAGGTAATGGCGTTAAGTTACCTTGAATATCTCTATTAAATTGCATGAAAACTAGATTCCAAATTTCTACAAATCTATCTCCTTCTTCTCCTGGAGAACCTGGTGGAGTCCCTTCATACTGATCTCCATGATCATAATAAATTTCTGAACAAGGTCCACATGGGCCAGCATCCCCCATAGACCAAAAATTATCTTCTTCACCCAGTCGAACAATTCGGTCATCAGGAACACCAATCTTGGATGACCAAATCTCAGCCGCCTCATCATCATCTTGATAAACTGAAATCCAAAGCCTATCTTCAGGTAAATTTAATTCCTTGGTTAAAAAATTCCATGCCAACTGAATCGCTTGCTCCTTGAAATAATCTCCAAAACTAAAATTTCCTAACATTTCAAAGAATGTATGGTGTCGAAGAGTGTATCCTACATTCTCCAAATCATTATGCTTACCACCAGCCCGAATGCATCTTTGGGTAGTTGTTGCTCTCTTGTATGATCTTTTATCTGTTCCAAGAAATACATCTTTAAACTGAACCATTCCAGCATTAGTAAAAAATAATGTTTCATCATTAGCTGGTACTAATGAGCTGGACTCAACAATCTCATGTTTATTAGTTGCGAAGTAGTCTAAAAACTTAGCTCTAATATCATTTGTTAACATTGCTAAATACTTCCTCTAAAAAATTTTTCATAGCTAACCATGAACGCCTGTCACTTTCTTTATTATAAACAGTTCCCATCTCAACGTCGTTTGCATCTGGATTTGTAAAGGCGTGATAAGTATTGCCATAACTAATAAATTGCCAATCTGCTTCTGATTTTGTCATTTCTTCTTGAAATGCAAGAATCTCTTCAGAAGATACCATAGGATCTTGATCACCATTCAAAATAAGCAATTTTGAAACCACTTTATTAATCGGTTCATTCGATTGATTTAAAAGACCATGAAAACTAACGCAACCTGAAATATTGATACCTGAACGCGCTAATTCAATTGCAGCAAGCCCCCCAAAGCAAAAACCTATCATTGCAATTTTAGTATCATCAACTTGAGGTAAGGTTTTTCCAAATTCAACTGCACTAATTAAACGTTGTCTAAATAATTTTCTATCATCTACAAATGGTTGAATTAAAGATTGATTTTCTTCAACGCTTCGTCCATTAATGCCTCCCCCATAAACATCTATAGCTAAAGCTGCATACCCAAGCTCATTTATTGCTAACGCTTTAGAGTCTTCAAAGCTTGAACGCCCTTTCCAAGTGTGAGCAATTAAAACAAGTGGAATTGGAGTTGATGTTTCTGGAATAGATAAATGACCTATACATTCAAGAGAATTATCAAAATAAGATATGTCTTTAGTCAACATTTCTACTATCTCCTAAAATTGCTTTATATCTTTTGTAATTTTCAATGTAATGATGAGCATTTAGAGCTGATATTGCTTGCTCTTCTTCTGTAAGTTCCTTCTTAATTTTACCAGGCATACCTAAAACCATCGAACCATCCGGAACCACCATGCCTTCAGTAATAAGGGCTTTAGCTCCAATAATACAATTTTTACCTATTTTTGCACCATTGAGAATAACTGCACCAATACCAATCAAGGTTCCATCATCAATTTGACATCCATGAAGCGTTACCATATGTCCCACCGTGACAAACTTTCCCAAAGTGCAACCAAACCCTGGATCAGTATGAATTACTGAATTATCTTGAATATTAGTTCCTTCCCCTAAAACTATTGGTTCATTATCACCCCTAACAGTGCAATGAAACCAAATGCTAGAGTCCTTAGCCATCCGAACATCTCCAATTACTGTTGCGTCAGGAGCAATCCAAAAATCCTCATTCTCAGTTATTAAATTTTTATCACCTATCTCAATAATCATTAAAATTTATCCCTCTAATATCTCTATATTGGCATCAAGACAAAGATTTAAAAAGTTAACAGTAATAATTGCGGTTAACCCCCAAATTTTTTGATTATTATGGTTCCATGTCGGTACCTGCCAAGCCATTCCCTGTCGCTCAATTCTTTCTCTTTGAATATTTTTTAAATCAAGAAGGAAACTTAATGGTACAGTAAAAATTTCCTGAATTTCTTGATTGGGTTTAAGGGGTTGAGGGCTATCAACAGTTACAACAAATGGATTAACTTCAACTTTATGACGAGAAATTAAATAGTCTAATTTACCTAACACTGTTATATCCTCACCATTCAAATTCATTTCTTCTGAAGACTCTCGTAGCGCTGTTGCAAATAAATTTTCATCGCCCTCTTCAACTTTTCCACCTGGAAAACTTACTTCTCCTGAGTGAGTGGAAAGATGCGAAGAACGTTGAGTGTATATTAACTCTGGATTTTTAATATATTTTCCATAATTTAAAATTGCAATTAAAACTGCAGCCTGAACTTGTCCACTAGGCTTTTCAAGATTATTAGAATTTAGTTTATACTTTATGTCCTCAATCATTGTGTAAGTTTAACTTCTTACTACATTTAATTCTCTAAGAAAGGAGCACTTTTGAGATATTGTTCAAAATGCGGCAGCGAAAAACTAGAATTCAAAATTCCAGTAGATGATACTTTGAAGAGATATTGTTGTTCTCTCTGCGATACGATTTTTTATACAAATCCAAATCTTATTGTTGGCACCCTATGTATAAAAGATGACCAAATTCTTCTTTGCAAGAGAAATATTGAACCTCGATTTGGGTTGTGGACTCTTCCAGCTGGTTTTATGGAAAACTCTGAAACTCTACAAGATGGAGCATTAAGAGAAACCAAAGAAGAAACTCAAGCCTCACCAAAAATCATCTCTCCTTATACGATGTTTAGCTTGACTCATATAAGCCAAATACATTTGTTTTATCTTACTGAGCTTGGTGATGAAGTCTTTGGTCCTACTATTGAAAGCTCAGATGTAAGATTATTCGATGAACCAGACATTCCCTGGAATGAGATAGCTTTTCCTACAGTAACAAAAACATTGAAATACTATTTTAAGGATAGAAAAAAAGGACATTTTCCTTTCAGGGAAGAAGCAATTAAATTATTAACACCTTAAGCATCTTTAACAAAATTATAAGCATTTAGAAAAATTTGCATCCAAGGTGAAAATTCTTTCCAATGTTTTGGATGCCATGAAAGTTGAGTTGCTCGAAAAACTCTCTCAGGATGAGGCATCAAAATGGTCGCTCTACCATCTATAGACGTTAAACCAGTTATTCCTTCTGGAGACCCATTGGGATTAATTGGATAAATTGAAGCGGGTTGACCTTGGCTATTAGTAAATTGTAAAACTATTTGATTATGTAAACGTAACTCTTCTAGGGCCGAGGATTGAAATGAAACCCTGCCCTCACCATGTGAGACTGCCACAGGAATTTGCCAACCTTCCATTCCTTGCAAAAGGATTGAATTAGAGTGTTGAATTGTTACTTGAGATAATCTAGCTTCAAATTGATCAGATTCATTCCATAAAAAATCTGGCCAATTTTTTGCACCAGGAATTAAATCTCTTAAATTTGATAACATTTGACAGCCATTGCAGACTCCTAATGTAAACGTATCAGGCCGATTAAAAAAACTCTCAAAAGAATCCCTGACTTTATTATTAAAAATTATACTTGAAGACCATCCACCGCCTGCTCCCAAAACGTCTCCATAGGAGAACCCGCCACATGCAGCAAGCCCCTGAAATTTAGCCAAAATATCTGGGTTCTCAAGCAAATCTTGCATATGAACATCTTGCGCATCAAAACCAGCAAGCATAAATGCTGCTGCCATTTCATTCTGACCATTAACACCCTGCTCTCGTAAAATAGCAACAGTAGGTTTGTTTCTAAGATTGATATTAGGAAGTTGCTCAGAAAATTCAAAGCTATCTATGGCCACTAACTCCCTGTCTCCAAAATGTTCTATCAAATCGTATTCTTGTTTAGCGCTTTTAGGGTTATCTCTTAGAGATTTAATAGCAAAGGATGTTTCTGACCATATTTTTTCTAATGAAATTATTGAATCTTTAAAAATTGCTTTACCATCTTGAATAACCGATATGCTAAGACTCGAATTTTGAGTCCCACAATGTGTAAATTGAATATTATTAGCTTTTATGTACTCCAAGATTTCATCTTCACGTTCAGCCAATACTTGAATCACTAAACCGCACTCTTCAGAAAATAATTCAGCAAAAATATTTTCAACATTATTAGTATGCTCCTTTAGAAATACATCAAAGCCAATTTTGTTTGTAAATGCTAATTCAGCTAAAGTCGTAAACAAACCTCCATCAGAAATATCATGCAGAGCTGTAATCCAACCTTTGATAATGAGATCTTGTACAAAATTAAATAAATCCTTTAATGTTTGAATATTATTAATATCAGGTGTCTCCGCAAAAAGAGAGTTAGTAACTTCTTCTAAGATTGACCCTCCTAGTCTGCGATCATCACTAATAGTTAAATGATATAAATTTTTTGAACCCAATGTATTAAGCTCAGTGGTAATAGCCTTTGTCACATCTGGAACTGGCGCTATACCCGAGATAACACCAGAAAGAGGACTTTTTACTTCATAATTTTTATTACCTTCTTCCCAGCGCGTCTTCATTGACAAAGAGTCTTTCCCTACTGGAATTGCTATCCCTAGCTCTACACACATTTCTGATATTGCCTCAACTCCTAGTCGCAATGAATAGTCATCCTCTAATTCCCCACATGAAGCCATCCAGTTAGCCGAAAGTCTTACAAGGTCTATACGTTCTATAGGAACAGACACTAAATTCATTAATGTTTCTGCAAGAGCCATTCTTAAAGATCCTGCTGGATTTTGAGCTGCGATAGTGGGTTTTTCTCCAATAGAAAGAACTTCACCTTGATTAGACAAAAATGACCTAGTAGACATAGAATAGTTTGAAGTCGGAACTTGATATCTTCCAACAAACTGGTCTCTTGCGACCAAACCTCCCACAGTTCTATCTCCAATGGTAATAAGAAACGACTTAGAAGCAACTGAAGGGTGACTTAAAATTCTATTGATAGCTTCTGCAAGGTTAAGCTTAAAATTTATTATCTCTAAATTTTGAAAAGGTAATGGTTTGGATAGCTCCATATCCTTTATTGGTAATTCTCCAAATAACATGGATAAAGGAACATTGACTGGGCATTCATCTCGAACTGAATCATAAACCTCAACAGAATCTGTATCTGTAGTTGTTCCTACAAATGCAACGGGACATCTTTCACGGAAACAGATTTTTTCAAAAATATCTTTATTGCTTGGTTTAATTGCTAAAACATAACGCTCTTGAGATTCATTGGACCATATCTCCATTGGTGAAAGACTGGGATCAGCTACTGGAATGAGATTTAAATCTATTCTTACTCCTAGATTGCAATCTTTCGCTAATTCTGGAATAGCATTGGATAAGCCTCCAGCTCCAACATCATGAATAAACTCAATAAGGTTCGGAGATTCAGATGCGCATTGATTGATAACCTCTTGACATCTACGTTCCATCTCAGCGTTTTCTCTTTGTACAGAAGCAAAATCAAGATCTTCATCACTATCACCAGAAGACATAGAAGATGCTGCCCCTCCTCCAAGCCCAATCAACATAGAAGGTCCTCCCAAAACCACCACCAAATCTCCTGCTTGAACAAGATTTTTTAAACTGTTCCTACCTTTTACCTCTCCTATTCCTCCTGCAAGCATTATTGGTTTGTGATATCCATAGGCTTTATTATTCTTAAAAGGAGTTTCAAATACTCTGAAATATCCAACAGTACAAGGTCTACCAAACTCATTATTGAAAGCCGCACCTCCGATTGGTCCCTCTATCATTATTTGAAGAGGGCTAGCAATTCTTTCAGATCTATGGGGTTTTTTCTCCCAAGTTCGAGGGTATTTTTCTAATCTTAGATTTGAAACATTGAAACCTACTAAACCCATCTTTGGTTTGGCTCCAGTTCCAGTAGCGCCTTCATCTCTAATTTCTCCCCCTGAACCCGTTGCCGCTCCAGGAAAAGGAGAAATTGCGGTTGGGTGATTATGAGTTTCTACTTTCAAAATTGAATGTAATAACTCTTCTGAAAAACTATAATGATTTGTTAAGTCCCGATTTAATACTGGAACATTACTCCCAGAAATTACAGCTGCATTATCTTTATATGCTGATATAAGATCAGGCTTTTCACCCAAACTTGTTTGCTTAATAAGTTGGAATAATGAGTATTCCTGCTTTGATGAATCTATAACCCAATCTGCATTAAAAATTTTATGCCGACAATGCTCAGAATTAGCTTGAGCAAACATCATTAACTCAGCATCGGTAGGGTTTCGATTGGACGAGAAAAAAAAGTCTACCAAATAGTCAATTTCATCCTCGGATAAAGCTAAACCTAACTCTAGATTTGCATTAACTATTGCATCTTTAGGAGAATCTTTAATATCTATATGTTTTAGTGGTCGTCTTTGAGGAGTTGAATCTATACTGGGAAGAGAGTCATAATCATAAAAAATCTCTTGGGTCATTCGATCAAACAAGCATGTAAGCTTTAATGTAGTTATATCTTCTGTTCCTTCTATAAAATAACCAAAATATCTCTCAATACTATTAATTCCTTTAATTCCAACATTTTCAATTATCTCTATTGTTTTAGAAGACCATGGGCTAATTGTTCCAGGCCGAGGTCCTATTAAAAGATTAGGAAATCTAGACTCTTCTTTAGCATTCAATAGCTCTAATAACTTATTATTATCTGAAAATGATGGATCAAAATTTATTGCATAATATTCAATACAACTTAGATTTAAATCGTCTAAATTATTAATATTACATAACTCAATTTTTAAACTAGAAATTTTAGACGATGAAAAACACGATGGACCTTGAAGAAGCAAGTTTGAATTTTTTGACACTAGCTCTTTTGTAAAATATTGTAATAATTAATTATAAGGATGTTTAAAATTAAAAAAATAAAAACTGCAAAATTCCTTACAAAAAACTCCCTTATTTTGAGTTTATTTTGTACCCTCCTTGGATGCTCTGAAGAACCAATGAATACTCCTGTCACTTCTTATTGCTCGGTAATTAATGAGAAGTTGTTAGCTTTTTCTCGGCTTAGTAATTTTGAAAAACAAAAATTTATTAAGCTATCTAATACAAGATTTAAAAAATATAAAAATGATTTTATTGAAGCAGCTGAAACATTTGAATTGGAGTGGGAGCTATTAGCGGCTGTAGCTTTCCAAGAATCTCAATGGAATCCAAAAGCTAGATCAGCAACTCAAGTAAAAGGAATGATGATGCTAACCCTCCCAACAGCAGCTTCTGTAGGAGTAACAAATAGACTTGATCCAATCCAAAGTATTTATGGTGGAGCTCAATACCTGTCAGAACTTAAAAAAATAGTGGAATATGGTACCTCTTCTGGAGATAAAATTGCATTTGTTTTGGCTGCGTACAATCTCGGATTAACTAATATTAAAAACGCTATTGATGATCTAAATATGGAGCCCTCTAAAGTCACATGGTTAAACCTAGAGGAACACTTAATTAACCTAAAATCATCCATGGATTCTGAGGATTATTCTAGAGGACAACAAACTGTAGATTTTGTTGAAAGAGTAAGAGATTATTATTACTTATTACTAGGACAGAATTGTAATAATTAAGAATTAATTAATTGTCGTTTTAAACTTTTAATTTTATCTCGACAAAAAGCAGCTTTTTCATATTCTGTTTCTTTTGCATATATATACATTTGTTCTTCTAACATTGTCATTGAATCAGATATCTTTTCAGGAGTTTCAACTTCTATTTTAAAAGGTAATTCTTCTTCAAAATATTTTGGTTTAGTCTTCTTATGTTTCTTTGTTACCCTTGCCCCTTCCAAAATATCTTTTACATCTTTCACGATAGAAGTTGGGGTTATATTGTGTTGCTTATTGAATGCAACCTGAATCTTACGCCTACGAGTCATTTCATCCATTGCCCTCTGCATAGAACCCGTAATTTTATCTGCATATAAGATACCTCGCCCTCCAAGATTTCTTGCAGCTCTCCCAACCGTCTGAATAAGCGTCACTTCTGATCTTAAAAATCCTTCTTTATCAGCATCTAAAATTGCTACTAAACTGACTTCTGGGATATCTAGCCCTTCTCTTAGCAAATTGATACCAACCAAAACATCAAAATTTCCTAATCGAAGATCTCTAATAATCTCAGTTCTTTCAACCGTATCTACATCAGAATGCATATACCTTGTCTTAACACCATTCTCTTGAAGATAGTCAGTTAAATCTTCAGCCATACGTTTAGTTAAAGTAGTTATTAAAACCCTTTCTTTTAAAGCTGCTCTTTCATTACATTCTCCAATAACATCATCAATCTGAGAAATAGCAGGCCTCACCTCGACCTCTGGATCAATTAATCCCGTAGGTCTAACCAAAAGTTCAGCCATATTATCGCAATGTTTTAATTCATATTTACCTGGTGTAGCGGACACATATATTTTCTGAGGAGTAGCATCTTCCCATTCTTCAAATCTTAACGGTCGATTATCTAACGCAGATGGTAATCTGAAACCATATTCAACTAGGGTTTCTTTTCTTGAGCGATCGCCCTTATACATTCCCCCAATTTGGGGAACAGATACGTGAGATTCGTCCATAAAAACAATAGAATTTTTAGGTAAATAATCAAACAAGCATGGTGGTGGTTCGCCTGCAGATCTTCCAGAAAGATATCGAGAATAATTCTCTATACCCTGACAATAACCAAGCTCTTTCATCATCTCGAGATCATAGGTTGTTCTTTCTTGTAATCTTTGAGCCTCAACTAATTTATTATTTTGCTTAAGAAAGGTTAGTCTTTCTTTTAACTCTTTCTGAACTGTTTTTAAACAATCTAAAATTGTTTCTTTAGGAGTAACATAATGCGTCTTTGGATAAATAGTGGCCCTAGGCGTCTCATTTATAACTTCACCAGTTAATGGGTCTATCCACATCAAGCGTTCAACTTCATCTCCAAATAATTCAATTCTTAAAGCTTCTTTTTCTGAGTCTGCAGGATATATATCTATAACATCACCCCTAACCCTAAAAGTTGCACGTCTGAAATCTATATCATTACGGGTATATTGCATAGAAGATAATCGACGAAGAATAGTTCGCTGATCAATAATATCTCCTCTATCAAGATGAAGAATCATATTTAGATATGTCTCTGGAGCTCCCAAACCATATATTGCAGAAACGGTTGCAACAACTATCGTGTCATTTCGTTCTAACAATGCTTTAGTAGCGGAAAGACGCATTTGTTCAATGTGCTCATTGATTGAAGCATCTTTTGCAATGTAAGTATCGGAGGTAGGTACATATGCCTCAGGCTGGTAATAGTCGTAATAAGAAACAAAATACTCAACGGAATTTGATGGAAAAAAATCTCTTAACTCTCCATAAAGTTGAGCTGCAAGAGTTTTATTTGGTGCCATAACCACTGCTGGTCTTTGAGTAGATTCAATAATTTTTGCCATAGTAAAAGTCTTTCCCGAACCAGTCACACCAAGCAAAACTTGATTTAATAAGCCATCATTCAGACCCTTAACTAGGCTATCTATAGCATCTGGCTGATTGCCAGCAGGTTTAAATGGAGACTGAACAGTTAAATTTTTTGTCATATCACTGTTTTACTTTATGTTTTTTAATTTATAATTCTCAACTTGTTCCCTGATAGCTCAGCGGTAGAGCAGTTGACTGTTAATCAATTGGTCCGTGGTTCGATCCCACGTCAGGGAGCCACTTAACTTTATTTAGCCAATCTTCAATTTTAATCTATTTACTTATCTCATGCATAAGAGCTAAAGATTAATTAATACAAGGACTTCTTAAACTTTATTTTTCTTTTATTAATCTTTCAGTAATAATTAACAAATGAAAAGATTACAAGACAAAGTAGCGGTCATTACAGGCGCTGGAAGCGGTATCGGCAGAGAGACAGTTTTATTATTTCTAGAGCATGGTGCAAATGTTATCTTGGGAGATATGAATAAAGAAACTCTTGAAGAAACTTTTGAAATCATCAAACAGAAAAATTTTGAAAAAAATGCATGCGTCTGTTGCGTTGATGTCTCAAAAGAAAAAGATATAGAGAGCTTAATTGATACAGCAAATAATGAATTTGGTGCTTTAGATATCTTATTTAATAATGCTGGTATTGGCGGCGCTGTTGGACCTGTAACTCATATTGATGCTGATGAATGGGATAAATCATTCCAAATCTTATTAAAATCAGTTTTCCTTGGTACAAAATATGCAGCAAGGGTTATGAAAGACAACCCTAATGGTGGTTCAATTATTAATACAGCATCAATTGCTGGAATGGGTGGAGGTTCAGGACCTATTGCTTATTCCTCTGCAAAAGCTGGCATAATTAATTTTTGCCAAAATGCTGCCATTGAATTAGGTCAAAATAATATCCGAGTCAATGCTATTTCACCTGGCGCAATTAACACACCTCTGCTAGCTACAGCATTAGAAGATAGCAATCTTACTCAACCTATTAAGGAAATTGGTATGCCAATTGACATCGCCTATACAGCACTTTTCTTAGCTTGTGATGAATCAAGATTTATCACTGGGATCAATATTTGCGTTGACGGAGGTTTAACATGCGATCGATCTGGGTTAATGACTGATGCTGCAGAACATTATGCAAAAATGGGTATCCAAAGAGTAGTTGGCATGAATATGGGCTCAACAGGCATAGAATCAGTTATCAAAGATTTAGACGATTAATAAAATTAAGATTTCTTCCAAGTAGTTCCTTGGCTACCATCATCTAAAAGAATACCTTGCGCTTCTAAAGCATCACGAATTTTATCTGCTGTTTTAAAATCCTTAGAATCTCTTGCTTCATTTCTAAGTTGAATCTGATGCTCAATTTCTTTATCAGACAAGATTGCCCCAAATTGGAAAAATGTTTTTGGGTCATCCTGAAGCAACCCTAAAATACCACTCAGCTCTTTTAATGTAGCAGCATATTTCATTTGTTCTTCTGAGTCTGAAGAACTATTAATTTGCTTGGTTAGTTTAAACAATATGCTGAGTGCTTCGGGTGTATTTAAATCATCATGCATAGCTGCATGAAAATTATCGACTGCATCTTGGTTAGCATTAGCGCTATCAATTTTAATTGAAGATACTGCTTGATAGAGTCTAGTTAGTGCTGATCGGGCTTGATCCAATGAATCGTTATCAAAGTTTAAAGAACTCCTATAATGGCTAGAAATTAAGTAATATCTGAGAACCTCAGGGTGATAAGAATCAAATAAATCTTTAAGCATTGCAAAATTTCCTAAAGATTTTGACATCTTTTCACCATCAATTTTAAGCAATCCAGAATGCATCCAATAATTTGCAAACTTATTTCCCAAAGCGCATTCTGATTGAGCTATCTCATTCTCATGATGTGGAAATAGTAGATCTGGCCCACCGCCATGAATATCAAAATGCTGACCTAAATTCTCAAATGACATTACCGAGCATTCTATATGCCAACCAGGTCTGCCAGCACCCCAAGGCGAATCCCAGAAAGGTTCCCCTTCTTTGGCACTTTTCCATAGAACAAAATCCAAAGGATCTTTTTTTGAAGCATCCTCTGCAATCCTCGACCCGGGGTTTAAATCATCTATATTCTTATTAGATAGTTTGCCGTATTCTGGAAAAGTTCGGACTTCAAAAAAAACATCCCCTCCATTTGAATGATATGCATGCCCTTTTTCAATCAGTTCCTCAATCATCTTAATCATACCTTCAATATGCTCTGTAGCCCTGGGTTCAATATCAGGTATCTCAAGACCTAACTTTAAAAAATCTTCGTGCATGCTTGATATAGTTCTGCGCGTTAAATCATCTATCGATTCTTTTTTTTGCAAAGCTCTTTCAATAATATTGTCATCAACATCAGTTATATTGCGGACAAAATTAACTTTATATCCTTG
>Ga0066372_10000330_pt1 | contig 17287 bp, 14 predicted proteins | sample Knorr_S15_td_250_FD_77011 | JGI IMG/M metagenome (GOLD analysis project Ga0066372, IMG submission 77011) | Marine microbial communities from Southern Atlantic Ocean transect - Knorr_S15_td_250_ad_251m_LV_A | ecosystem: Environmental > Aquatic > Marine > Oceanic | place: Southern Atlantic ocean... | reverse complement strand
ATTAATCTGTCTTGCGTGAACTTCACACGAATTGAATGTGGAGCCACTGGGGGGAATTGAACCCCCGACCTTCGCCTTACCAAGGCGACGCTATACCTCTAAGCCACAGTGGCAGCGCGACTCTGACCGGCGCGATTGGTATAATCGTGGCGGAGTGACAGATCTCAACCCTCCCGCCAGTATCGTCATGGTGAAAACCGGAAGTCTATTCGAAGGACCCAGCCGAGGTCGCATAGCCTGGTATTGCGCGGGCCTGGAAAGCCCGTGGGATCTTTCCCTCGCGAGTTCAAATCTCGCCCTCGGCGCCATAAAAACGCCTCCGGAAGCCCTTGTGATGATTCCTGATAGCGGGGGACTTATTCGGAGAACTTGTTCCTCGGGCAAACATGCAGGAACCCACCGAGGGAGACTCTGGTGCCGACGAGTCCCCAACTACTCTTACGGGGGGAGTTGAGGGAAAGCCCACCTCTCTTGGAAGGAAGGACTCTGGGAATTTTTCTGAGGATTCACATGCTATGGTACGACTGAGCGACTTTCCTGCAAGCAACGCGTTTTCCCAAATCCACCCAAGGCTAAGCCTTATTGACGGGTTGATGACTGAATATTCCTACAATTTGCTTCTAATTCGTAGATATTGGGGATATGATGAGGTATTGATAGTACTGTTATCGATTTTCGGTTATGTCCTAGGTGCCTGGGATCTGGGAATAGGGGAACTTTCCAGCGGCGGGGACTACAACAGGTCGGGCATTTTTGGCGAAGAAAGTGGCTTCTTGCATATAGCAGAACTGGCACTGATTCTTGCTTTCCTCTCTGTGATTTGCTGGGGCGCGTTTTTTTCGTTGCTGTGGTTGAGGTACCCCATAATGAGGGAGAACATGGTTTACTTAGTGATTGGGATGCTTTTCATCCAAGGCGGTTACCTCAAAGCACACTCGGGATCTCCTGCTTTCCCCACGGGATTAGGGATGTGGGATTGGTTGCCGGTTATTGTTGTAAATCTGGTAATGCTATTCCTCTCAGTTTTCGTTGTTAACCGTGCTGTAATCGAGACTCGTGACGTACATGTGCAAGAGAGACATTCACACCCCGATCCTAGGGTTTTCGATAGGGCCTGGAATGATCACAGCCTTAGGGCTTGGAGTTCTACTATTGGCGTTTGGATCGTTCTTCTGAATATGAGCTCATGGTTTGGCTCACATAGTATTTCGCAAAGTCCAGGGGAATTGGATTTCAGCTATCTCATGGTCTTCATATATGTAATCACAGGGATATTTTCTATCGTGTTCTTTCTGAACATTCTATGGTTCCCTCAGTTTATGCTCGGGGGAGCAGAGGATAGAATCCAGACTTCCAGGGCTAGGGAGGTTGCTGGTGAGAGCACTCCTCAACATAGGGATGAACAGGGCAAGTGCCCCGTATGCAATCAACGGACAGCAGCAACTAGAAACGCATTTGGCTTAGTCCAAGCACCCTGTAGGGAGCAGGGTTGCATCGGCAAAGGCCAGCCCGGTTCAAAGTGTGATAAATGTGAATCCCGAATTCCTACTAGGGGGGTTTGCCCAAACTGTGGTTCCAGTACTCCTATAGGAAGTCACTTTGGCAGAGTCGAGGTCTGGTGAGAGAATCGAACCCTTCGCTTCTGCTGACATAATTAATGGAGGAGTTGCCGGTGAGCACGGATGAAATGGGCGAACAGCCGTTAGAATCTGAACTCCGAACCCAACAAATCCAAGCTACTCATTCCGACACAACTCTTCTGACGGAAGATGCCATAGGGGCTGTCATCGCCATCAGCTCCGCTCTAATCGTACTGTTGGCTTCTGCGATAGGATTGCTATTTCTCTGGTCCGACGGAGGGGGAATTACAATCGGAGGCCCACCAGCAGCACTTCTGGCATGGGAAGACGATTATCGGGAATTGACTGGAATGAATGCGATTGACGGACTGGACGGGAATGGAGTGGTTGTTTGCGTGGTCGACTCGGGTATTGATCTAAGCCACCCTGATTTGGATCATTTGGAACTCATAGGGTGGAGGGATTCGATAAATGAGAAAACCTCACCCTATGATGACGAAGGACATGGAACAGCAATGGCTGGGATTATTGTGGCCGACGGTGGCTTGGAAGGCGGGGCCAAAGGAGTTGACTTACTAGTTGCGAAGGCGATTGATAACGAAGGAGTCGGGGGCGACTCATACATATCTGAATCTGTAGACTGGTGCGTCGAGGAGGGTGCAGATATTATTTCCCTGAGCCTCGGGGGCGACCAAGGTCTAGGATCCGGATTCTTCACGACAGATTCATTGGAGCAATCGGTCGAGGATGCTCTCGATAGTGGAGTCTTCGTAATCGCTGCTGCAGGCAACGACGGTACCGACGACGACGGAGACGTCGAGTCTCCCGGTTCTGTGGAGGATGTGATTTGCGTGGGCGGAATCCTGAGGAACGCAGGCATATGGTCTGGAAGCTCAAAGGGTGATAACGATGGCAGACTGTGGCCAAACCCAATCCTCCCCAGAGATGACCCGGACATGAAGCCCGAGATAGTCGCCCCTGGTCATGAGGTTCCAATACTGCTTGCCACCGGAGTTGGAAACGATGCTTGGTGGGGGTGGTCTAGCGGAACATCCGCTTCAACAGCATGGATGAGTGCCGGACTAGCTCTACTATTGGAGCACAACCCCGACCTTCAGAGGGAGAATTCGCAGGGTAGAACTAGCATTCAGAATGTAAAGGCCTTGATTATGGATCACTCACATATGAAGGATGGCCAGTCTCAGCACGACGACTATTATGGTTATGGACACTTAAGAATCGACTTTCTAATCGACTCAGGGAGTGGAGGGCCCCCCGATTCGGAAAGCGATGATACAAGAGAAACTGTCAGCCGACAACAAGAGATCAGTATTCACTCAGAATTGGTCCTCAGCAGGGCGACAAGCGTTCCCCCGGTTAACTCAACGAAGCCTAACGAGTGATACTTGTCTACTCTCTTTATCACTCCTATCCAATCGTTGAATGATTTTACCTTCGATTGTGCCTGGGTTGGAACCTTGCCCTCTTCAGGAGCTCCAACATCTCCCGTTGGAACTGTCGGTTCCTGTACCAAAACCATCCCTCCAGGAGAAATAAGATCGAACGCGGTCGAAGCTGCAGTGGCCCTTTCCTCTTCTGGTAGATCAATAATCACTAGGTCCGGAGGCATTGGAAGAATTGTCTGCTGAACCGACTCTGAAAGTGCTATTCCTGCAGCCATTCCAGAAGCCGACTCTGCACTGACCTCCTGCCACGGTTTTGCGATAACCACGGCCCAGGATTCCGCTGCGTACCGCCTAATCAATCGGTCGATAATAACTCCAAATCTAGTTCCGGGCTCGATTATCCTGAGCGTTTCTGGCTTATTTCCTGACGAGACAACATTTTCCTCCAGTGAGCCGCACCACAGATCAAACAGCCATGCTGTCAGATGCCCTATCCCTCCGCCAACTAGTATTGCATTCTTGGTCTTGACCCGGGAACACACATCTCTAATTCTAGCTCTCATAGATCTCGGAAGTGGCATCAAGTCCATGTGAAGCATTTGCTCACCGATGCTCGCAGCTATTGCCGGCTCGTCCTGACTTCTTTCCTTATCCTCACATAGAAGTCGCTGCATCAACTCTATTTCTGTCATCTGAGGCAGGCCTAGCCCTCCTCCTTCCTCCTGCATAGTCTACTCTCATACACTTCACACTTCAAACATCGCTTTAGGATGGTTTCAAGACGGGAGCGTATCCCGATTGAAACATGGTGGTGATGACGCTTTGTCGGATGCTCTAATTGTATGCCCAGCTTGCTCCACTGAGTCTGAGCACGAGGTGATAAGGAGGACTTCTAAGGGCAACGGAGAGGATATTCTGGCTAGATGTATGGATTGCAGCCACGTTCATACCATCCACCTCAGACCTCCGCGAATGGTGCGAGTAAGAGCTACTCTCTCGGATGGAAATGCGAGTTCTTCCGCCGACATCGAGGTCGACGATGACGAGGTAATTTCGGTAGGAGATATTTTTGAGCATGATGGTATAACCTGGCGCGTCACGAGAATAGACAATTCTGAATCGAGACTGGTGAACAGCCTAGTGGCCACCAGAATCCATTCGATTTGGGCGATTAGGTGCGACAAGGCCGTTGTTGGTATCACTATGAACTATGGTGATGTGAGCGAATCTACCAAGATAGAGTGCGATCCAGACCGTGTTTTCTCCTGCGGTTCTATCTTGGTTATTGACGGTAAGAAATGGAGGGTAAGGGGAATCCACACTGGCAAGGGTAGGACACTAACTGGTAAACGATCAGCCAGTGAAGTTCGTAGAATTTATCTACAGGACCCCTAGTAATTACCTTCGATTTGTCCATGGCATCAGTAGTGCCTTTGTGATATGGATTGCAACCTCAGGGTTTTCCCTGAGTCTGCGCATACTGTACTCATACCACCTAGCCCCATAGGGAAGATAGACTCTGGTTCTGTGGCCCTGATCGGATAGCTTTCGCCTGACATCACCCCTGACTCCTAAAAGGAACTGGAACTCATAGCCCGGTCCCTTACCTCGACTGCGAGACACTTTACCGCCGTGCCTCGGATCGGGTTTTTCAGGACCCATTCCTCTCGATTCAAGTGCTACCAGGGAGTGCTCAATCACCGGCGTGTCGTGCGATGCTATGGCGGTGTAAGCACCAGAATCCAGCATCAGGTCGATTGCGTGTTTGGTTGCATCGACGATTTCCCTGTAGCTGGTGTAGGAGATATCTGACGTCTCTGGGTAGGCGCCCTTACAGATTCTGAAGTCAGTGGCCGGTCCCGTGTCTCTGTAAACGCCGGAAATATCCGACGGAGTCCTTTGAAGTCGACCCTGTAGAACTACTCCTATATTGGTCAGCCCCTTGGCATGCATGGTCAGGGCGACGTCTATTGTGGATTGGGTGACTCTGTGGTCCTCCATATCTAGACGTACGAATATATCATCCAACGCGGCTCTACGGACTAGATTCTCTATGTTTTCGAGAGCAATTGACTCGTCAATCAGTAGCCCGAACGCAGTTGGTTTAATTGAGATGTTTGCATCTATTCCATGCTCAACAATGGCATCTAGGACGGCTTCGTACTCATGGATGAAGAATTGTGTCTCTTCGAGAGAACTGACCTCTTCACCTAAAACATCGACAGTGAAGCACGCCCCCTGAGGACCAATTCTCCTCATCACATCCAGTGCTTGGTCAAGAGTTTCGCCAGCCATATAGCGGCCCGCTACCCAACGTACGACGAACCTAGGTGCGAGTGGGAGAAGCCTGACGATTGAGCTTCCTATGAGTCCCATCCGGACACCGACGCAGCGACGCGAGACTTGACAATTTCGGGATTCAATGAATCTGATTTCCTCGAAGGACCGGCACTTCGAGTTCAGATAGAAGGGAGAACAGGGCCTGCCTCTGCCAGCCTTTGAATGACTTCCTATCGAGGTGCGCGAACACGTTCCCGCCCGGGAATGCCAGCTTAGTGGAATCGATGGCCACAGTGACTGAATGCCGCCAGGTGCCCATCGGCAACTCTCCGTCGTCAGTAGGTTGCTCGAAACCAATCGCGTAATTTGCTAGTATATGACCGACCCAGACCTCTGATTGTGAAATTACTGCCCTGTGTCTAGGTGCGTAATGACCACCCCCTAGGCCGACCATAACATCACCTCGCCCTTCCCACAAGCCAACTTGTTCTTTACCCGATAAGCCTAGGCAGAAGGAGATTGCATCCGCCCAAACAGCAGCGGCATTCTCGTCCAGCCACCTTTCTGGAGTCGAACCAATCTCGATATACAGCGTTGGCCTGCTGAGAAGCGGCCCGTGATGAGTTGCTTCCAGAGTGAGGTCGTATTCTTCGTCCAGAAGTCTTTCCACTGCTATCCTATGCATGGCTCGGAACAACGCACCAAATCTTGGCGAAGGAGGCACGACCTGCCCCTTGACTCCTCCAGCTTGCCCCGGCTCTCCGTGAGGGATTTCGCCAGGCACACCTATAGCGTGAAGTGTCAGGGAAGGTGTCTCACTGGCTGAGACATGCCTCGACAGGACTAGTACCTCGTCTACCTTCATACCCGTAACAGACTCGTGCTCCAAATCGATTCCATCAGCCCTGATGTGCAGATCTCCGATCAAGAGAATTTGAACATCACAATTCGAGTGTTTTGAGACCAAACCATGCTTAAGTTGCTCGGGGTCACTCCAACCTCCCAAACCCTTGACTGCAGATAGGAGGCTAATCGAAGCTACATCATCACTGGAGGCCAACAGCAACGTGCCCATGGCCGGTGACAGCGATACTGACTTCAATGTTCTCAGACACACTTTCAAGGGCGATCGCACGGCTGGTTGCATGGACCACAGTGGAATAGGTTTCCCACTACGCAGAATCGACAGAGGAAAAGGCGTCCACGTTGCAGTCGGAACTCAGGGCGAATTGGCAAGGTTGAATGACGCCGGAGAGGTGACTACTCCTATCTCGAGACCATTTCCAGCACCAATCATCGATGGCATAACATTGGAGGACAGATGGGTGGGAATATGGTTAGAGAGAGAGTTCAGAGAGGCTAGGATGGCTGCACTCCCTCTTGATGGAGAATGGCCCGACGGCCCCGGAAGAGATGATCTAAGGCTTTCTTCAATTATCTCTGAGGAGGTTCACCCCCCAGATACTATCTGGCATAGGATTCTAGACACCGAGCCCATGAAATTGGGACAATTATCTGGGAACATTGTCTTCTCGACATTAGGTGGCGTGTATATGATAGATCCAGATGCCAACGAGAAATGGAGGGCACAACTACCGTTGTGGACGGAGATTTCAGAGATGGGGGTGCAAGATATGATAGTATCAATCTTGGAGATCCCAGGAGGAGTTTCAGTTTGGTCGCAAGCGGGCGGAGTGGCAGTTTTGGACCATGTTGACGGATCATTGATTTACAGTAGGGTACTTAATCTGGGCGACAAGGTCGTCAATACGGTTTTCTCAAAGGATGGAGGATGGCTTGTAATATTGCATGGTGGCTCAATCGCGCTGCTTGATCAAATTGAGGGAACTCCGGAGATTCTCAGAAATATCGGCCCAGTCATGGACTCTCAGTTCATTGAAGGAGAGTGGAGGTGGACAGGATGGAGACACGATGGCAGACTCACCAAAGACGGTATCAAATCCGTCCGAAGAGATAGCATAGGGGTGGCTATGTTGAATGGAACTGTCTTTACTAACGACGGAATGTGGAGTGACTACTCTGCCTAGTCTGACTGCTCTATCTCGGTGTGCCCGCATTTCCCGCATACCTTGCGATTGCTATGGACTCCGAGAAATATCCCCGGCCCGCAGTTGGGACAATAATCCCCCTTGCGAACTAACTCTCCATCCTCAACGGAGTACTTCGAGTGCTTGGCGTTGGGATTAGGCCCATCCCCCATCACTCATCACCATCCTCATCTATCTCTTCTTCATCTTCTTCGACTGGGGCATCGGATTCTTCTTCCAGAGACTGTTCTGGCTTCGTCGCGATTACACCCCTATTGTGCCTCGTCCTTACGAAATCGGGCTCTATGGAGGCAGAATCCTCTGATCCATAAACCAGAACCAACCCCGATGTTCGGGGCATTCCGAACCTAGTGTCTACATTCTTGACAAAAACAAAATCCTTGTTGGAACCAGGTTCAGACTTGGCAGCAGCCTCAATCATCTCTGTTAGTGAAGGAGTCGGATCGTTCGGGTGGTCCCATTGAAAGGTCAGTTCGACCCTATTCAATAGGTTGTTTTCCCTTCTCTCTAAAATCTCCATTTGAATATCTCCTAACGGATGTTTACCTTCAGCGCGTAGCTTCCCGGATGAGTGACGTTCAGTCGCTTTGCTACTTCTGATCTGTCCGGGTGCATGATTACCACGAACCCTTGCCAGTCAGTTGTTACGGGGGCATTCGGACAGTGTGCGCATTGAGGGGTCTCCGACTTCTTCTCAGGTTCCGGGAGAATCCTGTTGCACTCACCGCATGCGAATGGTTGCTTTACCAACTAATCATCCTCCCCAATCCAATCGAATGAACCCAGTCCGTCCATCTTGCAGTTCAGACCAATCTTGCTGGATCGCGGGTCATTGTGGTTGATTGACTTGGACACTATCCTTGATCTAACAAACGAACCCTCTTCTAGAGATCTTCCACTCTGTGCTCCTTCTATTCTCTTCACCCCCAGATTTACCTGAATTGGCTCATCAAGAACCTGAGACTTGTGCAGTAATGCCTCCATCGGGCCAATCCTGACGAATGCACCGTACTCAGAAACCTCTGAGACTGCTCCGTCAACGACCTCGTTGTTATCCATAGTGAAAACCAATGCCTTGAAACGGACATTCTGGTAAATCGCACCGTCCCCATGTATGATCTTGCCTCTGCCAACGGCTTCGTGGTCGAAAGTCAACAATGTGAAATGCTCATTCTCATCGAAGCGACACTCGAAGGCGTCGTGGGCCAACTCATCGATATGATCTTCTAGTCTGCGTCCCCTCCTGATGTATTCAGCAGGAATGCGTATGGTGTCCTCTCTTGTCTCAAGGGTGTACATTCATTATCCCTCTTTGGCGAACCTTCCCGAAGCCGGACGGAGGGGGGAGTCGCCTCCCGTCCCTCATCGGCCATGCCTCTAGAGGAGAGGTCCGTGCGACCCGGCCACCCGCCCCCTCTGTATAAGCACAGCGGATTGTGCCAAACCCTCGGCGACTTCAATATTCAGTCAGACCGTAGGTCTGAATGTGTGTTTAGTGCGAATGTTCAAGTGGATTTGGATTCGCATCTTCGTTTCTGATGGTAGCGGCTGCTCGGTCCGGTGATATTTACCGAAAGTTCTGGAGTCTGTTGACAGTAGCTGTGCTAATGTCTGTTTCATCCATTTACCTCCTGACTGTTGAGGATCCGGATAATCTCGGCGGACGGGAGCCTATGCCGTTGAGCGCATCCGGAGATGAAGATGTCTGGTCTGATGGCGGACAACCTTGGCCCCAGTTCGGACGCACAGGAACTAGGACTGCCCATGTGCCCAATCATGACCCTGAAACCGGCGGCGCAGGCATTGGCACGCCATCCAATGCTTCTAGCCTGTTACCCATCATCAGCCCAGCAGTGAACTGGGTATACGGTTCGTACTCTATTGGCACTGACTCTTTGGGTACCCCAATAGCAGATCTAAGCCATTCGATTTTCGTCGATGTTGGGGCCGAAGATAGATGTGGAAAGGACTCACTATTCACTATAGTGGTTCAGTCTGCAGATGTATCCGGATCATCCCACAGTATGCTTAGAATCATCGAAGGTGAAGATGCAGACCTTGCTTGGCAGACTGACTTGGGTGCAACTGAGACTGTGAAAGCGAGCCCAGTAGTCGTCGACATAGATGAAGACGGCAAGCCAGAGATAATCGTAGCATACGATGCTAGTGGGACTCTGTACGTTGAGGCATGGACCCCTCGCCTTTCGTGCTCTGTCACTGGGTGGTCTTACGACGGTCATTCTGATGAGTTGCTGTGGACATGGAGTGACGAGGCAAAGGCGATCAGCAGTAGCGAGGGACCGTACTCCAGCAGTCTTCTTGGAGGGCACAAACCGACCGCACAACTTCTCCTTGCTGATCTGGACCTCGACGGAGATTCCGAGCTGGTCTTAGCCGCACTGGATGAGGTCTCTGAGAATCCGGTGGTTATGGCCATTACACTCCAAACTAGCGGGACTCCCACCACGCTGTGGGAGGTGTCATTAGACAAGGGAAGCCATCCCTCCGATCCTGCATTCGCACAGATGGATGACTCGACAGGATTCGTACTTCTGACCACCATTGAAGCGAATAATGGGGGCATGTGGGCATGGAAGATTGACTCCTCGACAGGTGACTCCAGTTGGGATGGTGGCCTACCACTGAACAATCTTGACGGGGATACCAACTCCCCTCATGTGAGGCTACCCGGACCCGTGATAGCAAATCTCGATTCAGATTCGTCCCCTGAGATGATAATTACTATTCCAACTGATGCCGACGGATCTGCATCTGTAGATGGGGCCGAGTTCAGGGGTTTGGAGATAGGCGATGGAGAGCAGTTGTGGAACTTTGAGGCGTCCAACGGTTTCGCAGATGCGCCCCCGACAGCAATAGACACCGATGGGGACGGAGATCACGACAGGATTTGCTGGGTCACATGGTGGCAGAGTACCACAGGGGCGCGCCATGGGGTAGCCGGTTGTCACGACGTAGAGGGAGTTGCCCCCAGCGAGGCTTGGAACCGGGACTTGGAGCAGAGCGGAGGTAATCCGAACGACGAAATTGCAGTCGCCGCACCCTCTTGGATGGACATCAACGGACAGGACGAGCAGGAGTTGATAGTCGCCTTCGGCCGCACTCTGTGGGCATTTGACGGAGACTCGGGAACTTCTTCAGGAGTGAACAGCGATTGGTCTGATGGAATTGATCTGGAACACAGAACTTGGTCGTCCCCTTCCCTCGCAGACGTGGATGGGGACGCAACCCTAGACGTCGTAATCGGGAGCATGGTTGTTTCTACTGGCCTATCAGACGTGAGGCCACTCTTAGATGACCGGGGGATAGAATTCAGCCCCAGTGCCCCCGATCCGGGCGAGGAAGTTACAGTCACAGCTTTCGTGGAGAACTCTGGTACGGCAGATACTGGAGAAGTAACCGAAGCAGTACTTTACGCCGATGGCATCGAAATAGCCAGACATGGAATCTCGAATCTTGAGCCAGTTGACCCTAGCGGCACCGGTTCATTCGCCTCCTTCAGCACTGAATGGAGTGGTGAGTTGGGCGATCATGTGTTTGAACTGGTCCTAGACCCGTTCAGGAACCTGACCCAAAGCAGGTTTGACAACGATGCGCAGATCAAGTTGCTCTCGATAGTACCTCCATACAACGCCACGTTTGAGATGTCTACGGACCCTCTTAGGGTAGATCCAGGCAGCAGTGAATTTTCTACGATTAACATCAGATCAACCGGGAGACTTTCAGGTGTCTGGAGCCTTGAGGTTGACGACTCCACTCTCCCTGCGGACTGGAGTTGGACAGATGAGACTCCTGGAGGAATTATCGGAATCGAGATAGGAGTCGGAGAGATTTGGTCGCCCAAACTTAGAGTCAATGCCCCTGAAAGCGCCTTAGGTTCTGACTCGGGCCACCTCAGACTCACAATTTCACTCGATGACGACTCCAATGTCAGCATATCCTCAACCCTACCAGTCGAGGCCAATAGGACTCGTGGGTTATCTATCAGGGGGCCCGACGGCACTTCTGTAAGCACAGGATACGGCCTTATCGGTGACGACGCTAAAGCTTGGCTGGTCGTCGAAAACGTGGGCAACGCACCCGAGACCCAAATTGCTATTTCTTGGGACGGTACTGACTGGGGCTCCAATCTGAGGATGTACGACTCCGATGGAAGTGAGGTCAGCGCACTCACCCTAGATCCCGGTCAGGAGAGGGAGATGACAGCAAGACTTCTAGTTCCCTCAGAAGCCACTCACGGCGATAGCGTTAGCACACCATTGACAATGTGTGTGGGAACGGATGAAGAACAGGAGTGTAGTGAGGTAGAGTTAGAGTTCATAGCTTCGGGCAGTGTTCTCTTTCCCTCTCATCAGAGGTCAGTTCCCGCTGACGGACTAGTTTGGAATATCACTGCCGACCTTCCCGCGGAATCTGATAACCTGACGTGGTCTCTTTCTGAAGCTGGGATGGGTATCAGTGCCTGGTCTTGGGAGGGCGGGGGACAACTGTCTATTGCTGGTGACTCCATCACCCTCTCAGGATCTCCAGGAAGTAGGGTTTCAGGCTCGATCTCTCTGGATCTGCCTGCGAACGCACCTCCAGCTTACCACGCATTTGACGACGACTCTTTGAACCCATCATTCCCGCTGCGGTTCTCTCTTGAGGTCATGCAAATCCACCGTGCCGGACTATTAGTCACCTCTCCCGAAACTCAGCCGTACATAGTAGACGTCAACGAGCCTTCATTGGTAATTCTCAGACTGGAGAATCTCGGAAATGGTGATGACTCATACCTACTATCCTACTCGATGCAAGTTGATGACAACATTACATCAGACCCGGGAATCGTAATTTCATTCTCTAGCAACCCGATATCTTTGGGTGCCGGCAGCCTACAGACGGTTCCACTGAATGTTATTATGCCCGATAACACTCCAGCCAGAGTCCCGATTATTATCCGATTCACGATGACCTCATTAGGCAACGAGAGTGTGTCCGATTTCGAGGAAGTAGCATTCGAAGTGAGACAAGACCACCGTTGGGAATTCATAATATTAGGAGGTGGAAAGGAGATTAATGGATCGACCTTCATGGCGGGACCTGGACAGTCGATTACTATCTCTATTAACGCCACGAACACTGGTAATTTGGTCGATGACCTGACTATGGAGGTTCAGACTGAGGTCGTCAGGAGGATTGGTGACGATTCCGAGAGTTGGAATGCTTCTGGCTCGTCGATACTTGACGTAGGAGTGAACCAGTCGACTACCTTGAATGTAACAGCAACCGCACCGCTCCAAGCTTGGAATGGTTCCAGTATGGGTGTCTCTGTTTCTGCGGTGGCGCGAGACCAATCAGTAATGACATTCTCATTCACCTTGGAGGTCATTCATATTCCCAGTTGGAGTGTAATTGCGAACGATGCCGATTTGGAGATTGATTCGGAAGGCTCTCAAGTAGGGTTGACAATTCTGCAGTCGGGAAACTCTCCCAGCAGACCCTTTGTCTCGGTTTATGTCACGGGAGAAAATGACTGGGAAATCGGTGCTCTGGGTGAATTGCCTATTATCTCACCTGGAGACACCGCACCCTTGTTGCTGAACATCACTCCTCCTGAATCAGCGATGTATGGCAGATCAGTCGAACTACACGTCAGAGTCAGGGAGGGAGATTCCAGGGGGCTCGTGGAAATCACACTCCCTCTAAGGGCCGCGATCATCTACAATTTCTCCATGAATGGAGAAGGGCCTTGGGTAATCTCGTCTGAGGGGGGCCATCCTCAGGTTAGAATCAGCAACCTAGGTAACTCTCCTACTACGATTTCATTGCAAGTACTAAGCCTCCCTAATGGTTGGTCCGTGACCGGCCGAACCGAAGTCGTTCTCGGAGTGGGCGAGCAAAGAGGAATCCCGCTAGAATTGATTCCGAGCGAAGACTGGAGTGGTGACGAGAAGACAATCAGAGTCCTAGCTCAAGATTCTACAGGGAACCAGCAGGAAATTCTACTCAATACTCAACAGGAACTCCATTCTTGGGCAAGCTCCCCATTCATCTCTGCCCTAGAGGGAGATGATGCTATCATCATGATTCACGGTACTGACCATTCCTCTACTGTCGCAGACCTCGGTTCCGGGTCTCTTGAATGGAGTCAGATGGGCTGGCTCCTCCCCGTAGACTCCAGTGGATCTGGTGTAATCACAGTCAACCAAGATACTACACTGAACTACGTGGTATCCTCGTTCGAGGCGAGTTCTAGGACAGCACTTTGCTCGATAATTGGCGATGTTGCGGATATTTCATCCTCGTGTACGATTGGAAACGGTAGCGAACAATTCGGATTTACAGCACTTCTAATCAGTGACAAGGGATTGGTACTAGACTCTAATTCAGGAATCCTAGCGGCCAATGAATCAAGCGACCCAATTAATCTGAGTGCAGGAGAGTGGCAACCAGATCCAGGGATGAGGACGTTGACGATTAGGCTACTTGATGACAAAGGAAGGGAGATTGATAGCACCCATAAGACGTTCGAGATTAGGAGAAGCGATTGGAACGTGGGACTAGTTGGCCTTGAGTTGGAAGGGCTGGGAGAAAACCAGAAAATCAAGGTCCTTACTAGGAGGATTAACGAGAACCTGATTGCCGATGCTGACTGCACAATCTCTCTGAGTGCTGGACCCCACCACTCGGAGCATATCATCGACATGACTCAGGTCTTCGTCCCTACTCCCAAGTTGGATAGGCCTGACGTCGCGGATGGTACTGAGGCTGTCGTAACAATCGGTTGCGAGTTTCCCTGGGACATTGACTCCGATCCCAACGACGACGAATATAGGGTGGTCCTGAGCGGAGGATCCGTAGTCGATGAAGATCTGGGAGATTGGAACACGGGCCTACTCACTGCCCTCTTTGTCATTGGAGCCTACTTTGGTTTGGCATGGGTCCGAAGCAACTACAGGGAACGTGAGCGACTAATGTCCATGACAAAGGAAGCGTTAGAGGAAAAGGCCGCCCAACTGCAACGAGAGGACGATGTAGAAGGAAGGGGCGCAGAGTCCGCCGGAGTAGGCGTAGAAGTCCAACCGGAACCGTCAGATGTCTCTGAGTCCACGCCGGAACCAGAACAAGAACAAGTCCTTGAGGAAGAAGATGAGTTTGAAAAGAGGTTCAGAAGGCTTCTTGACAGGTAGGCCGCGGGTCTTTCTGTGAACAGGTATCTATCTCCACCTCCTTTCCATACCTTCGATCCTATCCAGAAGGACCCGCTCGAATTAATCCCAGTCATCTGCGCTTCTATGAATGGGAATCACGAGGACTTTCAGAATTTGGTGGGGTTGATTCCGGGACTTCCCCAAATGACCGAGGGAGAAAAACCACCACTTGACCCAGCGACCATACTGCTCCTCTCTCTAATGGATTGGCAGGCTGGCGGAGGCGCCCCCAGGCCACTTGATTCCGGTCAATCCAGAGAACGGCTAGGAAGGTTTCCGACGGAAGATGGCAATGCGATAGAGTACCTTCTGGCATTCACCAAAGAGGGAGAAGGAAACAACAACCTGCACAATCTCCTTGCAAAGCTTGCACGTGGACTCAGTGAGGATTCTCTAGGTGAGAGTATTTTCTGTCAGGGGGCAGGAGGCATTGAGTTGCTAGGGTGGATAGACGAGGCCGAAGTCACCCAACTCCGGAAGGAGGTGGAGCGTGGGTCCTGGAAAGTATCTTCAGATGAGCCCCACGATGGAGGCGTCCAAGACGCCTTCAGGCATCTACTAGTATTTCTCAGAGCAGCTGGGAGGAGACATTGCGGACTTCTGATGCGTAGGCACTCCTAAGCTCCAAGCCTCCTGCTCCATAACTCATCGTACATCTCTTCGGCCTCCCCTAGTATATTCAGGTACTCTCTCTTCAATTGCCCTTCACGCGGATGGGGGGGAGAGAATCCCGAAGACTTCCAAACCGAGCTGTACCAGTGCTTGGCCCAGATGCCATCGCAGTCCCTTGGACCCGGTTTCCATGACACCATTTCTTCCCTGAATCTAATCCCGATGATTTCGCAAAGCGAAGAAAGGACACCCACTGGATTCTCCAGAATATCACGAGCATCGATAATTGGGGGATCCTCTCCAGTTTTATCAACAACATGCCTCAGAATCCGCATCTGCTGTGGCAACCCCGTCACCCAGAGGTCAACTACATCTGTAATCTTAGACAGAGACAGAAGGACCTCCCTGGGGTCTCTAATTAGGAAGCAATTTGAGAGCCCGTCAATCCAACTAAGTTCAGAATCCCTCTCCACATGGTGGCACATGTGCTTCTGGTACCAGATTTGCTTACCGTCAGGAATAGGTCCCGTCAATCGGTCGACGATCGAATCCAAATTAGTATCATAACACTCAATCACCTTTTCTGCGTCGGGGTGCTCGATTTCTGTGTTCTTCAGGAAGTTGGCGTATAGGGGTTCGTCCGTTGCGTAGCAGTCAGGCCTGTTGTCGAAGGAATACATCATGGCAGTCGAAATGTTCCGGGGCCCAGACCACATCGCAATCCTGATTCCCTCAGTCACCACACTCCTCCCTGATCAGATTGATGTAAAGCCCTTGGAGGAGATCACACATTGGCCCCTTGGAACCCCCACTAATTGGCTCCCCATCAAAGGACACCACGGGAGTCAGACCAGCGAAGGTACCGGTGACAAAAGCCTCGTCTGCGGAGCGAACCTCTTCGAAACCGAAGTTTCGTTCGAAGGCCGGAATGTCGTTGGCATCGCAAAGGTCCAAAACCTTCCTCCTAGTGATGCCATCAAGACAATACTTTCCTGTCGAGGTCCAGATCTCGCCTCCATTGACCATGAAGAAGTGAGTCGAGTTGCAGGTCGAGACGAATCCTTCAGGGTCCAACATGAGCCCTTCATCTCCTCCTCGGGCTGCAGCGTCTATGCAGGCGGCAATGCAGTTGTGCTTGGACAAACTGTTTATCCTTGGGTTCTGAACCTCCGGACCACATCTTCTGATGTCCACTGACACTAGGCTGATACCTTCATTGGCTCTTTTCGGGTTTGCCTTCTTGTACTCTGGTATTATCACCATCGTGGGTGAGCTGGATATAACCCAAGGCGCCTGATATGGGGTGGGCTTCAGTCCCCTGGAGAGTATGAGACGTAAGTGAACCTCGTCATGCATTCCATTAGCCTCTACTACTCTGTGGATTTCCTCTCTGATCTCCTCCTTGGACCTGTAGGGATCCAGAGAGATATCCTCAGCTCCGTGAAAAAGTCTGTCCAAATGGTCTTCCAAGAACGCGATTTTCCCGTTGTGTAGCCTGAATGACTCCCAAACCCCGTCACCTAGTAGAAAACCCGCGTCGAATACCGAAACCTTCGCCTCATTTCTCTTGAACAGTTCGCCGTTTACTGAGATTAGAACGCTTTCATTCCGAGGATCTTCCTCGTACTCATGAGTTCCCATCAATAGACCTCAGAATACCTCTCCAGTCAATCTCTCAAACATAGTGGCGTAGAGTTCTGCTGTACTCTCAATAATATGCTCCGGAAGAGGGGGGATGGGCGGTTCTGGAGCACCGGACTGCCTAGCCTCGTAGAGCACAGCGTGATGTCCCGTCTCAATGTAGTGCTGCCGAACGGACTCCTTAGACAACTGCACAATCTCGCCCCCCAAATATGATTCAGCATCCCACCAACGGTCCTCGTCGAGGGTTCCGAACGAGTCAATCAAAACAGGAACTCTGTCTATGCCCAAAGCGAACTCCTTCTTACCATCGACGTGAATCAGACCCCTCTTTGATGTCTCCTTCTCAATCACTCCATCCACCTCCAGAACGATTCCCAGAATGGTATCAAGTTCCTCGGGCTCCAAATTGGAGATCTCCAGTGCCTCCGCGCGGTCTAGGTTGCGATCAAAGGCTTCGAACTTGGTTGAGACCTCTAAGAATGGCT
>Ga0066372_10000328_pt1 | contig 17381 bp, 18 predicted proteins | sample Knorr_S15_td_250_FD_77011 | JGI IMG/M metagenome (GOLD analysis project Ga0066372, IMG submission 77011) | Marine microbial communities from Southern Atlantic Ocean transect - Knorr_S15_td_250_ad_251m_LV_A | ecosystem: Environmental > Aquatic > Marine > Oceanic | place: Southern Atlantic ocean... | reverse complement strand
GAGTGGATGGAATCCTTGTGGGTGTTGGACCTGGGCACGCTTGCACTTCAAGGGAGACCATAGGAATCGGCATGCCTCAGATTTCTGCAACAATAGACTGTGCGAGAGCAAGAAATGAGTTTTTAAAAAGCACTGGAAAATACGTATCAATCGTAACGGACGGCGGTATAAGGACAGGAGGAGACGTATGTAAAAGTATGGCGGCGGGGGCAGACGCCGTTATGATTGGCACTCCTTTCGCAAAGACTTCGGAAGCTCCAGGCTTGGGATTCAACTGGGGCATGGCCACCTCGGATTCGAATCTACCCAGAGGGACAAGAATAAACGTAGGGGTAGAGACAGATTTAGAAACCCTACTTTTTGGTCCTTCTTCCAAGACAGACGGAACCCTGAATCTTGTGGGGGCTCTGAGAAACTGCATGGGAATGATAGGTGCAGATACTTTGAGGGATATGCATGAAGCGCAGTTGATTTACGCCCCTTCGATAAAAACTGAGGGCAAAATTTATCAAATTAATTCCAACTGACACACAGTGACAAACCAGATCATTTTATTAATTATCCTGTCAGCGATAATTCATTCAATATGGAATATACAACTTAAAAAATCGTCCAACCCCATGATATTCATCATCGGTCTTGCAGCCGTTGGATGGATTATTTTTACACCGTACTCAATATACAAGTTGTTTGTCGAGTTGCCGTCAACAAGAGTATGGATTTTCATTGGACTGAGCTGGTTTATTCATTTCTTCTATTTCGTTCTCTTGGGAAGAGCATACTCAAAATTCGAACTCAGCATCGTATACCCGATTGCAAGAGGACTGTCAGTTTTTTTAATCCCTATATACGGAATTTTCATACTCGGAGAATCCATGACTTATCAAGCGATAACTGGGTGCGTATTTATAATTTTGGGTATATTGTTAACGGGTTCACAAAGCATTATTTACAGCTTGTTTTCTTCTAGAAATTTATCCTCACTTGTCAGAGGAGGAGTTGTTTCAGCAGTTATGATCGGATTTATAATATCTTTCTATTCTCTAGCAGATAAGAATGCAGCAGAACACGTAGACCCCATTTTATTCGTTTGGATTACCGATTCTTCAGCGATTCTTTTATTGATTTTCTATTTGATGAAAGATAAAGAGCAATCAATCATTAAATACTTGAATGTCCAAAAATATAGGCTTGTCATCCCCGGCGTATTCCAATTCGCTTCATACGCCATCATCATCTACGCATACGCCACAACTCAATTGAGTTACGCAGGGACCTTCCGAGAGATTGGATCCGTGTTTGGTGCGATCATGGCATACTTTGTGCTTGGAGAAAAATTCAGTAGAGTGAAAATTTTGGGAATCTCAATAATAATTCTAGGAGCAGTGCTGATTTCTATTTTCTAAGGCCTTTAAGGCCGGTATCTCTTATCTGGTAGAGTGCACCAGTTCCGAAGGTCACAAAGAGGAAATTTTGATCGTCTCCTCCGAAGGTACAATTCGTCGGATAATCCGAAGGAGTTTTGAAGCTATCTATAACTCGTCCGTCCTCTTCAAAGTGATATATCATCGGACCGGGACCGGATCTATCAAAACCGGCTGTGGCAACAATGTTTCCATTTGAATCCAAAGTCATTCCGTCCACTCCTCTGTGAGGGCCAAAGTCGTGAAGGACTTCGTATTCTCCAAGCGAGAAATCGGGTTTTATCTCGTATGATCTGAGCTCTCTCCTTATTTCAGGATTATCAAAATTGTGGGGGCTGTTTGCGACGTATAATTTTTTTGAGTCTTTTGACAACAACACGCCGTTTGGCCTGTCGGTATCAAATGTGGCCCTTGAAATCAGCCACTCAGATTCATTTTTCGAGGCTAAGTAAACTGACTCATGCTCTATAGAGAGATCTCTGCCTCCATAGTTAGGGTCAGAAAACCATATATGCGCATCGTCGGGATATATCGCCAAATCGTTTGGTTCGTTGAACGGACTTCCTTCAAATTCTGAGGCTATGACCTCTGTTTCAACATCTTTTTCGTACCGAACAAGTCTCCTACCCGCTCCTTCGCATGCGTAGAGATTGCCCGAGGTATCGAGAAGCATGCCGTTGCTCCCATTGGTATCTTTTCTCCATACTTTGTTTGAGCCATCTTTTGAGTTATAGATCCACGTCAAACTTTCGTCACACTGGGAGTAAAGCAAGCCTTCTTTAGTCCATGTAGGCCCTTCGGTAAGACTACCGTGGTCTATAATTAGTTCCCAATTCCAATCTTTCAAAATAATTCTCCTTATGGATATAAAAGATACCCTTTTAATCCTGAATTTTCCACCCTGAAGAGATGTCCTTCAAGAGTAGTTACAAACATAATATCTAAATTTTCACCACCAAATGTCACATTGGAGGGACGCAAACAGGGAGTTCTTTGAGTAAGCAATATTCTTCCTGCCTTGTCAAACAAGTAGATCATGGGACCCGGACCCGAGATCTCCCACCCGCAAGTCGCCACTATGTTGCCTTCAGAATCCAAAGTCATGCCGTCTATGCCTCTGTGGGGACCGAAGTCGTGCAGGACTTCGTATCGACCCAAACTTCCGTCATCTAAAACGGGATATGATCTTAACTCTCTCTTTTCGTTCCCTCGAAAATCACTCTGTGCAACATACAATGTCCTATAGTCTTTTGAGAACAGTAGTCCGTTCGGGGATGTCGTGTCGAACGTCATTCTTTCGGTTTCATAAAACCCTAACTTATTCTTCGAGGCTTTGATAATAGCCGAATAGTTTAGTTGGGGTTTCTGGTCAATGGAGGGTATCTGGTCGGAGAACCAAATGTTTCCTCCAAGGTCAATAGCAAGGTCATTCGGGGCACTCAACCTCTTGCCTTCCACTTTATCTGCTACTACCGATACGGACTCGTCATTTTCATACTTAACCACTCTCCTGCCTTTCTGTTCGCAGCCGAAGAGCTCACCATTCGAATTGAAGTTAAGTCCATTTACTCCAAATGTCTCATCAAGAAAAGTCTCAATTTTTCCGGATACAATGTCGTATCTTAATATTCTGTTTTTTCTTCCATCCGTGAGTAAAATGTCCGATCCGGTCCACACGGGTCCTTCAGTGAGATTTCCATTCGCCTTTTTTAACTGTTCAAATTTCCACATTTTTTCATTCAGGTTAATATGTAAACAACAATAAATTGATGGTTGAAATAAATCAAAAATAACTGGGAGAAAAAAATGAAAGTACTTGTCACCGGCGGATCAGGAATAGTTGGACATTACGTGATCGACGAACTAATAAGGCACGAACATGAGGTAGTTAATGCGGACAAGGTAAGGTGGGGTAACTTGGGACACAGCGGAACTATTGGAACAGCCAAAGCTGACACCGCCCTTAATATGAGAGAGTCTTGGAAAGTCATGCCTACCTTTTATGAAGTAGACGTCACGAACTACGGCCAAGTAGTTTCAGCTATGGACGGATGTGATGCAGTGATTCATTTGGCTGCTTGCCCAAGTGCGGCCTATTACACTGAAGAATTCGTCTTCTTTACCAATACAACTTCCATGTGGAACATATGTCAGGCGGCAGAACAACTCGGAATCCAAAAGGTCATGCTTGGATCATCCTACAATTCCATAGGAGCCATGGGGACCGCAGCTCGATGGCAGAAAAATGAAGTAAAGCCTCCCGACTATTTTCCAATTGATCAGCTTCAGGGAACCCGGAGCGAGGATCCCTATTCTGTCGCTAAGTGGGTCGGTGAACAGGTTGGAGATGCCTTTGAAAGACGAACTCCCGACATGAGCATAGGGAGTATGAGATTTAACGGGATGTGGGATGACGACACTTTTAGGAACTTAAACAAGAAGCCAATTTCCGATCCTTGGGAGAGATGCCAAGGATTTTGGACATACTTGCACATCAAGGACGCAGCTTCTGCGTGCAGAATGGCCATCGAAAGTGAAGGATGGAAAGGGCACGAGAAATTTTTTCTAAATGCTAAAGACACTATGATCACAGTAGAAACGATGGAAGCGATAAAGGCAGTTTACCCTGAAGTGGAAATAAGGCAAGAACTCGAAGGTCACGCCGCTCCAATAAAAATTGACTTGGCTGAAAAAAGGTTCGGATGGACTCCAAAATACTCTTGGAGAGATGAACAGTTCAGATCTTAGATTAGATTACTTTCTGATTTTGTTCCCCGAGACCTTCTATTCCAAGATGCATAGTATCTCCGGACTGAAGGTATCTTCCGGTACTACTCGCCACTCCACTCGGCGTGCCAGTGGAAATAACCGTGCCGGGAGTAAGCAACATGAATTGGCTCAAGTAACTCACAATAAAAAAAACTTTGTGAATCATAGTGCTAGTGTTGCCATCCTGCTTTCTTTCACCGTTCAGGTCGAGCCACATTTTTAAGTTCTGAGGATCTGGAATCTCGTCCTTTGTAACAAGCCAAGGACCTATTGGACCAAAAGTCGGGCAGCTTTTTCCTTTAACCCATTGTCCCAATCTCTCCAGTTGAAATTCACGCTCGCTCAAATCGTTTACAACACAGTATCCTGCAATATGTTCTTCTGCTTCTTCAATTGAAATATATGAAGCTGCCTTGCCTATAACGACTCCCAATTCAACTTCATAATCAGACTTGGTCGAATTCTTGGGAACTACTACATCATCGTTGGGTCCAGATACTGAACTTGTAGCCTTCATAAACACAATAGGTTCTGCGGGCTCTTCCATGTTTACTTCAGCAGCGTGCTCAGAAAAATTCAGTCCAATGCATATAAAATCTCTCAAATCGCCCACGCAAGGAGCGATGTCAACAGGCGAATCCACTCCGGGGAGTGAGCCCAGATCTGTTGATCTTATATTTGCTATGTTCTCATCACTTATGGATGATCCATCCCAGTCAGATACCAAGCTAGACGCATCCTTTATGTCTCCGTTGCTGTCGAGAATTCCAGGTTTTGTAGTTCCATTTTCAACATATCTTAATAGCTTCAATTCGCTTCTCCTGCAATATTTTTTAAATTTTCTTTAGAATACATATTTAAGATAAAAAAACCAAACAGTTTTTGAGAGTGATATATGACCAATAAAAAAATAATAATGACCAGCAGGCCGACGGGACTTCCTAAAGAGTCAAACTTCAGCCTACAAGAAGATAGTCAAGCTTCTTTGAACCAGGGACAGATAAGGCTTAAGACTTTGTGGCTATCCTTGGATCCTTATATGAGAGGACGGATGAGTGCTGCTAAATCTTATACCGCTGGTATGAATGAAGGGAATGTTATGACAGGTGAAATTATAGGAAAGGTGACTGAATCAGAATCAAAAAAATTCCCCGAAGGTTCGATAGTATTAACTAGATCAGGATGGCAGTCGGAGCCAGTAGTCGGTGAAAACGAAGTATCTCTTGTAGATCCCAGAATAGACCCTCTAAGTCTTGCCTTGGGAACTATAGGCATGCCAGGCCTAACGGCTTATTTCAGTTTGACACGCATAGGAAAACCTAAGAAAGGTGAGACTATCGTAGTCTCGGCTGGCTCTGGAGCGGTTGGAGCTACCGTGGGGCAGATAGGAAAGCACATGGGCTGCAAGGTAGTAGGAATCGCAGGAAGTGACGAAAAAGTAAAGTACATGGTCGACGATTTAAATTTCGATGCCGGAGTAAACTACAAAAAAGAAACCTTCAAGGAAGATTTAAAAAGCTCAACTGCCGAAGGATGCGATATCTATTTTGATAATGTCGGCGGACCCGTTACCGATGCTGTATTGGATCGGCTAAACACATTTGCAAGAGTCATAGTGTGCGGACAAATCTCTCAATACAATAACCTAAAAAATGAGGATGGTCCCCGCAATTTTCATAAGTTCCTGAGAAATCAGGCGAAACTGGAAGGCTTCATAGTATACAGATGGGCGGAAGAGTATCAAGAAGGAATTGATTTCTTACTCAAGCTTAAAGAGAGCGGTTTTCTTAAATACAGGGAGACTGTTGTCGAAGGCATAGAAAACGCTCCTGAAGCATTTTTAAAATTATTCAGTGGAGAAAACTTCGGAAAACTGCTTATTAAGGTTGCTGAATAATTTAGCCAAGGGATTCTCGATCACCGGATCTCGAGAAAACAGCAGATAATATAGCGATGAGGCATATTATTAACAGCGCTATAAAGGTGGTACTAAAGCCATTCATAAAAGCTTCAATTTTCTCAGGGCTGAAAGCAGAACCTACTTCACGAGAAAAGTTTGGTTCAATCCCTGAAGATACGAAAGAAATCGTAACGATGCTTGATGCAACAGCGATTGAAACGCCCATCCCAACAGTGCGAATCAAGTTGATGATTGAAGATACGGAGCCGTACAGATGGCGAGGAACCAAAGAAACTGTCTGACTGCCGTTAGGAGATCCCCATAGTCCCATCCCCAATCCATGGAAAATAAGAGTTGCCACAATGACTATATTCGGAGTAGACGGGGTAAACCTTGAAAACAAATATGATGCAACCAAAATCACAATAAGTCCTGAGATTATGAAAGGTTTCTGACCAAACCTATCCGAAAGTCTCCCGCTGACACTTGCAGTCAAAGACATCCCTAGTGCTCCGGGAAAAATCAAAAATCCCGCCTCTTCAGGGGTCCTACCTTTGATAAGCTGAATATAAAAAGGCATCAGAAAAAATAACGAGCTTCCCGCAAAAAAACCAAACAGTCTGGTAGAAATAGAGAGAACAAAATCTTTATTGCGTACCAGGCTTAAGTCCAAGATGGGATTTTCTGACCTAGATTCAACATAGAAAAAACTAATAAATAATGCTGCTACAGATAGGAAGCATAGAGCTATAGTAATCCCATTAAATATTCTTATTCCCGTATTAATAGAAAACAGCAAAACAGCAAACGCAGCCGCAGAGAACAGCGTGCCCAAGTAGTCAAATTTTCCTGAACTTCTCCTCCTGCTACCGTCTACAACTTTTTCGTCCAGAAGATACAAAGCCATAAAAAAGACAGGAATGCTAATAATAGCTTGAATAAGAAACACAGAGGTCCACCCAAAATTAGACACAAGTATACCTCCAAAAATAGGACCAGATATAGCTGCCAGTCCAACCGTTGTGGTATTCGCTCCCATCCCAGTTCCTCTCTCCTTATCACCAAAGATCATCATAACCATTGCCAATCCTGCAGACATCCTCATTGCAGCACCTACAGAAACAAATACACGCGTAAAAAGAAGAAAAGTAAAATTCTGTGATATAGCAGATAGTACGGAAAACAAGGCCATGATTATAACTCCGGCTAGATATATCTTCTTCCTGCCAATACGATCCGAGATATTTCCTATTGGCAGCAAGATCCCAACGATCGTTATAGTTGAGACAAGTGATATCCAAGCTACTTGAGACAAGTCTACAGAAAATCTCTGTCCAATCTGAGGTAATGCAATTCCAATCATACTGCCATCCAGAACTGCAGAAAAAAGACCTATCCCCAGCGCTGAAAATGCAAGCCACTTATTTTTTGCACTCTCCATAAAAACTAATCTAGTTTAGAGGCTAGGTCGACGCAGTTATTTAGCAAGTCCTGACATAAAATAACTGCATTCCCTGCTACCACATATGATTGATAAGACACCCTATTATTTGTCGAGGTAATAATACCTCCCTTTGAATTAGCATTTACAGCCCTTTTCACTGCTGTTTCAGCCGACTTTACTCCCGAATCCAAAGCAACGGAATGATCACTGTAAAAGCGTATTTCGATATCTTTCCTGTTAAAAAAACCGTACCATATCTCTAATGCGTCTGGAGTGATCTTATTTCCTTCTTTATCTACACCGTCCACTATAAATGATTTGGATTTCTTCCATCCGGCGTTCAAGAAATCGTCTAGAGAATACAGCGAATCTGGATTTTGTACATGTGAATATCTAAACTCAACTTCTGAATCCAAAAATTCATTTTCATCAACCTCCTGATTACCACTACATCCAATGATGAAAAAAACTAATGAAATAGCAATATAAAACGATTTCCACATAACATATTTAAATCCTGTGAACCAATTCTGACGTAGTAATCAATTAGGTGCATGCTGATTGATTAAGCACATTCAGGGAATTCACCATCCCATCTGCCAAAAGAAACATCACTATCACCTTCTTGGTTCAATGTGGTCATTATTTCTTTTGTTTTTAACCAAGTCTCTTTCCATTTCTCGGCATTTCGGAATTCCTTGTCTGGATCTTTTTTGCTTCTTGCAATAAACCCAGGAAATATTTCTCTTCCTGTAGGTTGCCCTGTTGGGTTGTATCTCAAGTCAAAACTCCATCTAATATTTTCACTAACGTTAGACAAAGAACCGTGAACTGTTCTTTTATGTAATATAACGACACCTCCTCTTTCCATGGGAACAGGCACGGCTCCATCGGCATCAAAAAGATGTTCAGGGATTTCTCTTACTCCTGGAATTTTATAATCGTTACAATGGGTCAGTAGCTCACCTTTATGACTCCCAGGGGCTACCTTTAGTGGACCGGCTTCCACCGGAGCGTCTAATAGTGGAAACCAAACTGTCAGCATGTTAGTTTCATCAGCATTTTCAGTCACCACTCCGTGATCCTGATGCCAAATAGTAGCTCCAATAATAGGTTGTCCATTTTTATTTTTTGGTATTTCTCTTTCAGGAGGTTTTATTCTTACGTGTTGTACAGGATTTGAATATATCTCTGGACCTATAACAGATTCCACCACGTCCAAAATCTGTTCGTTAACTAGAGCTTTGAATACTGCTGGTCCGAACCAGCAAGGCGTATCTTTTGTAACTCCCGCAAAGGGAAGTGAAAAGTCGAAGTACTGTGCATTCGTGTCTTCGGTTTCTTGCATAATGCGAGTTAGTCTTTTTCCGAATGGAAGCTCTTGGAATTTTGAGGAAATTTTGCCTTCTTTAAATAATTCTTCTGCTAGACTGTCCAGCACAGTATGATATTCTTCAATAACTGGATCGGTAACCTCTTCAGGGTTGAAAACATTTTCCACGGGTAAAAAGCCAAACTCTTCAAAATAACTTAACTGATCTTGCGTAAGTGATGCCATTTTATTTAATTCTCAATAAAATTGTTTAGTTTATTATTTACTATCGGTATTACTTCATTAATAAGTATATTAAATGATTTTTCCCATTTATCCCAAGGATCCCAATCATGTGCCATAGCAAGCAAGTACCCAAAACCTCCAACATCTTCATAAATTTTCACAATCTTTTCAGCAACGGTTTCGGGGCCTCCAACAAGCCATATATTTTCGATCATGTATTCTACAGTTACTTCCTCATCAGAAATGTTTGGGTCTACTTTAGCGGCCCCAAACATATTAGTCTTTTTCAGCAAAGGGTGAATGTATCCATTAAAATCTCGGGCCAATACTCCTCGAGTCGCCTCCGTAATTGCTTCTTCGTCAGTGTCAGCAACGAAGATATCTCTGGCAATTCTCCAATTGCTTCTATCTGGAACTAAATTACCTTTTTGGGCTCCTTCTGAAATTGCTCCCCAATGGGACTCCAAAATTCTCGTTGGAACTAAATTGATACTTAATGGTATCCAGCCTTTCTCACCCGCAAGGGCTATAGTTTTAGAAGATTCAGAAACACCTGCAACTCCTATGGGAGGATGGGGCAACTGAAAAGGTTTTACGTGGACTCGCAAAGAGATATCAGGGTCGGGGTCGGGGATGTAATACTCCCAAAACTCATTCTTTCTAATACCTGGCTCAGGATTATCCCAAATTTCTAATATTGCCTTTATAGCTTCTTGAGCCATTTTCCTGTTGTCTCTTCCTTGTATATTATTCCTGTCATCTCCATATCCGAATGCAGCTAAATCGCCTGGAAATCCACCAGCTCCTATGCCCCATTGAAACCTTCCTTCAGCCATTTGATCTAGTTGGGCAATTCGATGAGCTAAAACGAATGGATTATGATTGGGCAGGCAGGAAACTCCGGTTCCTAAGACAATATTTTCAGTTTTCCCAAGCGCATGAGATATAAATAAGTCCGGCGCAGGTATGTTTTCCCATTCACCAGTAAAATGCTCCCCTATCCAAGCTTCTTTGTATCCCAGCTCGTCAAGTTTAATGATTTGGTTCAAATCATGTCGAAGAGTTTCAGATAAATTAGATCCTGGGGGATGCAGTGGCATAGCAAACAGTCCTAGATTCACAAAGATCTCCTATGAAACTTTATTTTTAGAATATCGAAATTCATTGACATAATCATATTTCAATCAAAATATATACTCAAACTTCCTATTTAACATTTATAATAATTAACAATCTTCTGTGTATAATTAACTAATAAAATCTCTTAACTATTATGGGCAAATATAAAAATAAACTGTCAAGAACGGCAAATGAACATTTGTATGTTGGGATGTTTAACGAATCAACACTTGAAGATGAGGGGGGGCCATTGATCATTGAGCAAGCAGATGGAATAAAGTTAACATCGCATGACGGTGAAGAATTTATCGACGGAATTAGTGGAATGTACTTTAGAAATGTGGGGCACGGAAGAGAAGAAATAGCAAAGGCAATTTATGACCAGTTAAGTTCTGTTAGCATGAATGTCTATGCAGGGGTTACACCTGTTTCGGTACAACTTGCACAAAAAATCTCAACAATATCTCCCGGGGATTTAAGTAAAACTTTTTTCTGCCAAGGAGGATCTGAAGCAAACGAATCAAGCCTGAAAATGGCTCAAGCATTCCACGTTAGAAATGGAGATAAAGGAAGATTTAAGGTCATTTCTAGAGACGGCTCATATCATGGTTCCACCTACGGCACTATGTGGCTCGGAGGCCATCCAGGTTTTCCAAGAACTGATTATCAACCGGCTCCTTCTAATTTGATACACGTCAAGCAACCTAACTATTATAGAAGAGAGAACGACTCTGAAAGTCCCGAAGAATTCACAGATAAATGTATAAAAGAAATTGAAGATAAAATATTATTTCACGGCCCAGATTCAATATCCTCATTTATCGGGGAGCCTATTTCACAGCCTCTGGGAGGAGTCGTTCCCCCCGAGGATTACTGGTCAAGGGTTAGAAAACTGTGTGACAGATACGGTATCCTACTTATTTTTGACGAAGTGATTACAGGTTTTGGAAGGACCGGAGAGTGGTTTGGAGCAGATATTGCTGGAGTAACCCCTGATATCATGAGTTTTGCTAAAGGAGTAACAAGCGGTTATTTTCCACTAGGAGGAGCAGTTTCTACTAGGAGGATCTCATCCGTATTCAATGGGGACCCATCCAATGCTTGGAGTCATATGTATACATATAGTTGCCATCCTGGAGGAGCAGCAGCAGGGCTTAAAAATTTAGAAATAGTGGAAAGGGAGAATCTGGTCCTGAATGCTAAAGAAAGGGGCAAACAATTATTTGAGAGGCTGAGCGAAATCAAGGATAAGCATCGAATTGTTGGCGACAACCGAGGAATCGGACTCATTCAAGGATTAGAGTTGGTTAAAGATAGAGAGACTAAAGAACATTTTGATCCTTCTCTTCAGATAAATCGGATACTGACACTTAAATTAAAGGAGAGAGGTATATGGATAAGAGTTCCTGCATTCATAGTTCCGGTAGCTCCTCCTTTGATAACGACAAAAGATCAAATAGATCATATATGTACAGCAATTGATGAGTCGATCGACGAATTAGAAAAAGAACTGACTTAATTTCTTATCTAATATGCTGAAAAGAGGCCTTGTAGTATTTTATTGCTGAGTAGACTCCTATCAATGCACCGAGACCCAGAACAGAAAGAGAAAACTCAAAGAAATAAGGCAAATCAGTTAAAGGAGAACCGACAACCAAGCTGATCCCGCTCATCTGAATTATGGTCTTTATTTTGCCCAATCCTGACACTTCAACTGCTTCACCATCTGCAGTCGTAGCTATCCATTCCCTTAGAGACATTACGAATATTTCTCTAGTAATAATAATCAAGGTTGCAATAAATATGTACAAAGAATCATAGTTGAATACCAGAGAGATCAAGACTATAAAAACAAGAAATTTATCTGCTATAGGATCAAGAAACGCTCCAAATTTAGATGGGTTTTCTTGCCTTCTAGCAAAAGCTCCATCTGCTGCATCACTTAAAGATCCTAAAACAAACAGTATTACTGCGATCAGCACTGCTGTATTAGATTCTATGCATAACAACGCCGCAACAATTATTCCAAAAACAAACCTAGATAAAGTCAAGGCTGTGGGCAAGCTATGCATTATCTTACTCATCAAGTTGAATCGGTAGTCCTTTAAGATGGCCTCTACTGTTCATCGTTTTCCATTCATCCATAAAAATCTTATTCCATTTATCTGTATATGTGTTCTCTAGCATCTCCTTAAAGATAGGCCAAAAAACTATTATCCCGTCCGCTCCATTCAAAAAAGCGCTATGAGCCACGTCTACTGACCTAACCAAAGCTGCTGTTATTTTAGGCCTGTCATTCCAGTCTTTGAAAGTTTCATAGCATTCCTTCACCAGCTTGGTAGGGCTTACTCCAATTTCTTTCATAGGTTCACAGAAAGGCAGAATATGATCCGCTCCAGCTTGTGCAACGGCAACAGCCTGATTCAAGGAAAAAACGGTTGTACAAAAAGTTTCAACACCTTCTTTTTTGAGTTCCACAAATGCCCCTAACCCTATTTCTGAACAGGGAATCTTCAAAATTATCTGATCAGACATCTTTGTAAACACTTCTCCCACATCCAATAATTCCTGGGTAGAATTTCCGTCAATTTCAATCGCAATCTTCCTGTCAGTGATTTGCAAATACTTCGTCGTCAGATCTATTAAAGAGCCGTATTTTTCAGTTAGCTCTCTCTGCACTACAGTATTCGTCACAATCCCTGTAACTCCGTACTGCATCCATTTTTTTAAATCTTCTGGATCCCCGGCAAGCCATACGCCAGGGCTCTTTCCTTTTTTCATGTATAACCTCTCTTTAAGAATCTAATGGGGTTTCCCAGCCGGTTTTTCCGCCACACCGAATACATCTTCTAACAGAAAATATTTCATCTATATCCGCATCTTGTGAAACGTAGTCTAGTATTACTCGTAGGGCCTTAGAACGGTCTGCGAGTTTATATTTCTCAGCAAAATATTCAAGCATGTCTGCCGCATCTTCTTGAATCTCAAATATTTCTGCCTTTTTATTCCCTGCCATAACCTTTTTAACTCCATTTCGTGCAATATATAGAGTAATATTAACTTAATAATATGAAAAGGAAACTCCTTGTAAATATTTTATTAATATGGGCGGTATGGGCATTCGTAGGTCTGGTGTGCATATTGACTGGATCATATACAAATACGTTTAGTGGCATCCCTCTAATGTACTGGAATGTACTAATAATATTCGCTATTCAGATGCTGTTTTTTATCATTTCTTGGATATTTAAAACAGAACTATTGTTCGATCTGATTGGAAGCCTGACGTTTATTACAATAATAGTATGGTCGCTTTACACAACCTCAAATATAGACATCAACAAAGGAGTCATAGGAGCACTTATTATAGTTTGGGCATTAAGGCTTGGGACATTTTTATTTCTTAGAAGATATGGCTCTGGAAAAGATGTACGGCTAAAAAAATTTCTTCAAGATCCTTTGAGTCTGATGCTACTGTGGAATATTCAAGGATTATGGATATTTTTCACTTCTTTAGCAGCAATAATTGTTATACTATCCCCACAAAATCAAGAGTTTGGATTAATTCAATGGACAGGACTTATTCTCTGGGTTATCGGCTTCTTTATTGAAGTACTGTCAGACAACCAAAAAATGGATTTCAAGTCCAAAAATATGCCTGGATTCATTTCAACAGGAATGTGGTCAATATCAAGGCATCCTAATTATTTAGGTGAAGTTTTATTATGGCTTGGTATCTTTATAATATCTTTAACTTATCTGACTCAATTGTCCTATATTGCAATATTGTCTCCGATATTGGTATTTATAATGTTAAGATTTGTGTCTGGAATTCCTCAATTAGAAAAAAGAGCTGAAAAATCTTGGGGCGATAAAAAAGAATATAAAGATTACATTAAAAAAACACCTATCATATTCCCAAAAATATTTTAGATCTTCAAGTTAAACTTTTTTTTGTACTCCCAATAGTTGCTTGCACTGATCAGCAGAATCATAAATACAATGCCCTCTATTGCGCTAATCCTAACTCCGATTTGAGGAAGAAAAATTGAACACGTGAAACCGACATTTAGGGCCCCAATCGGCTGAGTTCCGATAGTAGTTGATAGATATCCCAATGCAGAACCTCTTAAATCGGATCTAGTACGATCTACGATAATAACGCTCTGCATAGTGCTAAAGCCTGAAATTCCTAATCCACCAAAAAATAACAAAACCAATGACAACAAATAAATTTCGGACAAAGAAAATAAGAATATACAGACAAGAAAAAGGGACGCACCAAAGATGAATAAAAATGACTGCAACTTTCTATTCCTGACGCCTGCAATAGCTATAGAGCCCAATAGACTCCCTGCTCCTTCAGCGCCTACGAGAATGCCCAAAAGAGTTGCATTAATGCTGAGTAGGTTTTCAGCTATCACTGGAACCATACTAAATGTTGGAACCCCCCAGACATTAAAAACTACAGTCACCACCAAAACAGTTCTGTACATGTTGTTGCTAATTAGCAACCGGAATGGATTCGATCTAGCTTGTTCTTTAGGTAACTGAACATTACTGGCAAATCTTCCTTCTAGGTTAAAAAGTGAAAGTGAAATAATTACTGATACAAGATATAGCGACATAGAAAAAAGAAAAGAAAACTCTACCAAATAATCGATTGTTAAACCTGCAATAACAGGACCAGCCAATCGACCAATATTTGAAGACATCATATCAAGCCCAATACCTAAAGATCTGTTCTTGTCAGATAATAAGTCTCCAATGAATGATCTCCTAGACGGAAATTCTAAGGACCATCCGATCCCTGAGGCAAAAGAAATAATCAATAAGTGCCACGCTGTTATCACCCCGGAGAACATAAGAATAAAAGCTACCAACGATGACACAGAAAAAATGATTGAAGAAAGTAACATTAAATATCTGCGTTCAATAGAATCACTAATGCGGCCTATTATCCATCCAAATAGCAGTAAGGGGGCGACTCTGAGACTGGCATTTATTGCTACTACTAAAGCACTTCCGCTAATCTGAAAAATAACGACAGTGCTAACAAGAACTTCGAAGTATCTGCAGAAAGAATTTAAGGTGCCAATTGTCCAAACGGACTTAAATCCTCTGGTTTTATAAGTTTCTACGACTCTCAGATCTCGCATAAAAATAAAAAATTATCTTTCTTTAAGCTACTTTATATTTTTTTACGGCAAGTTCATTGATTTCAATTCCTAATCCTGGCCTAGTAGGAATTTGAATCAGTCCATTTTCAAATGAAAATCCTTCTTCTGCCAATTCTCTTCTAAGAGTTTCGTGGCACAACTGCGGAGGAAGATATTCTATGAAGGCACACGAAGGAGTATTAAATGCAAAATGGGCTGTAGCGGAAATAGAAATCGATGTCTTCCAGCAATGAGGGACAATAATTCTCTGATTTTTGTCGGCTAAATCAGACACTTTTTTTGCTTCTGACAATCCGCCAACACGCCCTATATCTGGTTGCGCAACATCAATACGTCCTATTTCTATCAAATCTTTAAATTCGTGAACTGTGCTCAACCACTCACCTGCGGCAATTTTCATAGGCGCCTCTTCGTGCATCCTAGCATAGTCATCAAGATTATCTGTCCACACAGGAGTTTCTAAAAAGTAAATATCAAACTGACCCCAGTCTTTTACAGTCCTTAGTGCCTCCTCAGCCGTTTGCCATTTGTACTGTACATCCACCATTAGATGGATATTCGGGCCTAATGCTTTACGGACTGCTTCTAAAACCTTTGTGTGCTTATCATCATCCTCTCTCATTCCATTATGAGCATAAGGACCATTCATTGTGACCTCTGACTTTACTGCTTTAAAACCAAGATTTTTTGCTTTTTCCGCCCATTCGACTAGCGAATCGCGATATTCTTCAAAACTACTTCCTAAAGGCTGAAGAGACGCGTAGGGAGTTATAGTTTCATGGACATTTCCACCCAGCAACTCGAACACAGGCTTATCAAGATATTTTCCTTTGATGTCCCATAGTGCCATATCGATAGCTCCTATTGCATTAACCCCAGCTCCTCTTCTTCCAGTCATGGCAGTTCCAACATAAAGAGCATTCCAGCAATCTTCTACATCTAAGGGATCTCTACCTATTATTATATCTTTCATAGACTGATCCATAGTGTGTGTCCCTGGAGATTCTATACAGGCTTTTACAACCCAAGGATTCGCATCAGTTTCTCCATATCCAACCAATCCCTCATCAGTTTCAACAGTAACTAGAACGGTATCCTGGGCAGAAGATGTTAATGAAATATCGGCATTGTCTGCAACAAGTACTTCAGCCTTGAGATTCGTAATTTTCATTCTTCAAATATAATAGCAAAAGGTAAAAAATGATATGAAAATACTTATTCCACCAAGTGAAGGAAAATCAAGCAATAACTCGACTGACACAAAGTTTAAGAATACTGACAATATTTTCTTCAAGGAAATAAGACAAGTAATAAAACAGCTTAAGGAATTAGAAGTTTCTGAATTGCCAAAGATTTATGGGACGTCTGAAGAAAAGGCTAACAAAATACATCAAATGAATATCAATATTTTTGACGCAGATTGCACTCCAGCCTATTCGAGATACACAGGTGTTGTTTATAGCGCCTTAGGTGCCAACACTCTTGATAAAGATACAATGGAATACTGTAACAACAACTTTATAATTACAAGTGCCCTATTGGGACTTGTATCTCCAGGAAACCTAATCCCAAATTATAAACTGAAGATGAGCGTTTTAAAATTAACGGACTTTTGGAAACCCAAGTTTTCTAAAATATTTGAACATGAGGACTTGATTATAGATGTACTCCCTCAAATTCACAGAAAATCATTCACTGCTTCGACCAACACTATAAGAATAGACTTTTATAAATATAAAGACGGTAAAAAAATCTCGGCAGGACATCAAGGAAAATCCATAAAAGGTAAGTTCTTGAAGTTTATGGCAATTAATCGTATAGATAACATCATTGACTTGAAGAAATTCAGAGAAGATGGATATATTTGGGATGAAGATGGATTCGTGAATGAAAATTAATTACCAATCTGCACCTTCAAAATTTCTATGGCTCATATGCTCAAACACCACAACGGTATCAGCAGGATATGCTTTCGTTAGCTTTGTAT
>Ga0066372_10000327_pt1 | contig 17406 bp, 17 predicted proteins | sample Knorr_S15_td_250_FD_77011 | JGI IMG/M metagenome (GOLD analysis project Ga0066372, IMG submission 77011) | Marine microbial communities from Southern Atlantic Ocean transect - Knorr_S15_td_250_ad_251m_LV_A | ecosystem: Environmental > Aquatic > Marine > Oceanic | place: Southern Atlantic ocean... | reverse complement strand
GTATTAAATCAGACCCTCCTGAAGAATTTAATCCATCCAGAAAATTTTGAACTGAAGTAAGTTTTTCTTCTAATTTAGTATCTTGTTTTAATCTTAATAATCTATTGCCTATAGTTAGAGCTATCAAACTTGGAGACAATTCTCCATCGCTTGGTAATAAGGTATTCCCTTTTTCATCACTTTTTCCTACTAAGCGGGGTCTTAGAGTTTTATTGAATAAAATTTTAGCCAGTTGGTCTTCAATTATTGGCCTCTTTTCCTCTACTACTAATACCTCTTCATGTCCTTCAAGGAACTGAGTAATTTTAGAAGGCTCAAGAGGCCAAGTCATTCCTACTTTATATAAGGAGATACCCTTCTCTTGAGATTTTTTCTCATCCAGTCCTAACTCTTCTAAAGCTTGTCTAACATCAAGATAAGCCTTCCCAGTGGTTACTATTGCAAGTCCTTTAGTACTCGGCAAGATGACTTTGTCGATATTATTATTTCTAACAAAAGCTTCTACTGCTGGCAAACGAATCTGAAAAAGACGAACTTCAGAAGCAGCTGGTGCAAAACCCCACTGGATATGATAATTTTCGTCGGGAAAAGAAAAGTCTGTAGGAATCTTAATTTGAAGTCTATCTTGGCTAATATCAACTGAAGATCCACTTTCAACAGTGTCAGTAACACATTTTATTCCTATCCAACAACTAGAATATCTAGACATCGCCCAACCATACATTCCGAAGTCTAAATAATCCTGAACAGTAGCAGGATTTAATGTGGGTATCCCGTAGTGGATAAAAGCATGATCGCTTTGATGAGATGTAGTAGAAGATTTTGCTCCATGATCATCACCAGCAAGTACTAATACTCCCCCATACTTGGAAGTACCTGCATAGTTGCCATGTTTAAGCGCGTCTCCAGATCTATCTACTCCAGGACCCTTTCCATACCAAACACTAAAAACTCCATCATATTTTGGATTATCAATTAGGTTAGATTGCTGGGAACCATGTACAGCAGTAGCAGCCATATCTTCATTTATCCCAGGTTGAAAAACTATATGATTGTCTTTAAGTAAATCTGATGCTTGGTTTAATGCATGATCATAACCTCCTAAAGGAGAACCTGTATAACCAGAAATATAACCAGCTGTATTTAGTCCTTCCGATAGATCTTTTTGTCTCTGCATAAGAGGTAACCTGACAAGAGCTTGGGTACCCGTTAAAAAGATTCTTCCTGATTCAAGAAGGTATTTATCTTGTAACTGATAATCTTTGTTTACTTTACTCATCAATGGTTCCGTCTTGCATTAATTCAATAAGGTTTCCATCCGGATCCTGTATTATAGCAACCCAAACATTAGATCTTATTTCCATAGGTTCATTTACAACCTTTTGATTAGAAGTTATACAAGAATTCACCACTTCCTTTAAATTAGTTAAATTCATTGTGCAATAACGAAATCCTGATGAAGCTGTAAAATCACCTTTAATATTTTCGTTATTAGGGGGTTTTTCTAGAGCTAAAATCTTAATTTGACACTTTCCACAATCTAATTTATTCACAACCCCTAAACCTGGAAAAGGAACTTCACCTACTTTCTCAAATCCTAAAGTTTCTGAGTAGAAAGTAAGCATTTTATCTATATTATTAGTGACTATACCTAAATCTAAAGCGCCATTTCTTAAATTTACCTTAACCATATTATTGCTATCAAATTATTTCTTTTGGTCTAAACTCACTTCTTCAACAGATTGCATAATTCCATGATGACCCCAAGTATCTCCTTCTACAAACTGATTAGGAGTCCACAAATTATCATCAGTAATCTTTATTACCTCTGCTCCAATCTCTACATCCCAACCATTAGGACCTTTCATATAAAAACTGAAAGCTCCATCATTTACGTGTCTTCCAATAGTAGCAGATATTTCTATGCCCGCTGATTGAGCTCTATCAAAAGCTTTGCCAACATCATCGATAGTATTCAGTTCAAACATAATATGATGAACCCCATTAACATCTCCATACCTGGCTAAAGCGACACTGTGATGCCTTGGATTACATCTTACAAACCAAGCGCCGTCTCCTCCCATATAACTAATGTAGTCACTTAGTTTAAAACCTAATGTCTTTGTATAAAAATCATAGGTTTTGATTAAATCTGCAGCAAATATCATTACATGTCCCAAACCTAATCGATCAGCAACAAAATGCTGACCTGAGATTGGTGAAGAGAACTTATAATCTATAGTGGGTTCATAAAAAAGCTCTACTTGATTTCCTGTAGGGTCTTGTAATATTGCTAATCCAGTAACTGCTCGTGCATTAGCCTCTTCGTCAGACCCTCTAGTAACTTTTATATTTTGAGTTTTCAAATTTTCCATGGCCTGTATTAACTTAGTTTCACTCTCAACTTCAAAACCTATATAAGAAATGCCTTCCTCTTCAGAAGGATGCACTCCAATGCGCCACTGATGCTTATCTAATTTAAGATAAACAGAACCATCGTCAGCAATGCCCTTTCCACCACTAACAATTTTAAAATCTGGGTCTGTAGGCATACCCCAACTTTCTCCTGGGACTGCTCTTGCAGGCATCATGCCTACTATCTCAGTAGAAAACTTTAACCAAGATAAGGGGTCTTTGGAGTTAATTCCTAAATACCCTAATGACTTAATTTCCATGCTTTTCTCCTATGTTCATTTTAATGCATCTTTAATAAATTCTTTTTCCCTTTGTATTGCTACATCCAAATTTGCATCTAAATCATTAAACATCTCTTTGGCTAAAGATATTATTTTTTGGTTACTTGCACTTATTTCTTTTGAGATTGAATCTAAAGTACTTACCAAATCTTTAGAAGCCACAACCTTGTTGACTAAACCAATCCTAAGAGCTTCGTGAGCATCTATAGTACTACCAGTTAAGACTAATTCTTTAGCTTTTGAGGCTCCTACTAAAGCAGGAAGGTAATAACTACTGCCTAGACCAGGTAAAATACCCAATTTTGTAAAAGGGAAGCTAAAAGAAGCTTCTTCACTAGCAATTCTAATATCAAAGGGGAGGATCATGGTTACTCCAATACCAACAGCTACGCCGTTGACAACGGCTACTAAAGGTTTAGGGCATTTTGAAAGTTCTCTTACAAACGAAGTTATGAATTCATCTTTTCCTAATTTAATGCCTTTTTTGCTTACTTTGTTTCCCAACAGAAAATCTTTATCAGCTCCGGCACAAAAACCCTTTCCAGAAGCTTTAAGAATAATCACATCTACATTACTATCTATCACATCTTCTCTAAAGGCAGCGATAATTTCATCACCCATATCAGGAGTATATGCATTGAGTCTAGAGGGCCTATTAAGCGTAATCATAGATTTGCGATTATTAATCACATGTTTTATTTCTGAATAAGTCATAAGAGGATTAAAAATCTATTGGCTCCCATTTAGGTTGCCTTCTTTCGATAAATGCTTTTCCTCCTTCTTCAAAATCAGGATGAACATTTTGTTCAGATATCATATCCCAAGCATAGTCAAGAGATTCCTTTAGACCTTTCTCTTTGGAATGCCAAATTGCCTTCTTTGTTCTAGCTAAAGCGGAAGGTGAGTGTACTTTTATCATATCAGCTACTTCCTTAGCTCTTTCCATGAGTAGATTGTGAGGGGTTATCTCTCCAATCATACCTAAGGCCAAAGCTTTTTCCGCTTGCATTCTTTCACCTCCCCCAACCATTGCCATACGTAAGACTGCTTCTAAGGGCATTTTCCTGCTAAGACCAACAGGTTCTAAACCTGCTACAAGTCCAACTTTGACGTGAGTGTCAAAGAAGGTAGCATTATCAGAAGCAATAATTATATCGCTATCAGCTATGAAATGTAGCCCACCTCCACAAGTCATCCCATTTACTGCACATATTACTGGCTTCCATACATCATTCTGTAAAGAAGTCCATTTTATTGAATCTAAAGATGCTTTCCCAGGCTCATCATTCATATCTGGTAAATCGGTTAGATCAGCTCCAGTACAAAATGCTTTTTCACCTGAACCTGTAATAATCGCCACTACCGCAGAAGAATCCTCTTTAAAGGTCTTCCACGCTTTGGGAAGCTCTTTAGACATAACACTATTAACTGCATTATGCTGTTCAAGCCTATCTAGTGTGATAATTGCAACCTTATTTAAGACTTCATATTTAACTGTAGTAAAACTCATATTTCCTCTCTTTTATACTTTATTCATTGCTGGATATTTTGACCCCATCTGAGAAAGGATAGGGTAAAGACAACATGCCAAGGGGTCCAAATTCTGGCGCTAATTCTTTCAATAAACTTTTTTCTATATCTTCTACTGACCATCCTCCTTCCTTTTCAAGAGTTTTTCCGTAGTGCGGTTGAACCATGAGAGCTAAACGATTTCCACCACATCCAAATACCTGACCACTTATGGAAACCGCTTTCTCACTACAAAGAAAGACTACTAGAGGACCATTTAAAGTAGGATCTATAAAGGAAATTGCTCTTCCTTCAGCATTAGAACTTTTATTAAATGTATCAGACATTCTAGTTGTTCCTGTAGGACCTATAGCATTTACTCTAATTCCATACTTTGCTAATTCAATGGCCAGAGTGTAAGTCATAGATGCAATAGCCCCTTTAGCTGCAGAATAATTAGTTTGTCCAAAGTTACCAAAATGAGCACCCGAAGTAGTATTTATTATTGATCCACCTGTCTTATTTTCTTTCATAAAATTAGATACAGCTTGAGAGCACCAAAAAGTTCCTTTTACATGGACTTTCCAAACATCGTCAAATTCTTCATCCGTCATTTTTAAGAAAGTTCTATCTCTCAAAATACCTGCATTATTTACCAGAATATCAACAGTCCCATATTTATCTATACATCCTTTTATAAGGTCCTCTGATCCTTTCCTTGAAGATATATCTGAAGAATCTAAATTAGCTATACCTCCTTTAGATCGAATTTCCTTAACTACTTTTTTGCTTTCATCATTGTCAATGTCATTAACAACTACTATGGCTCCGGACTTAGCTAAGTGGAGGCAGTGACCTCTTCCTATTCCTCTAGCCCCACCGGTAACTATTGCTATCTTGTCAGAAAGAATTTTCATTATCCTAATATCTCCTCAGATAGCTGGTTTCGAAGATAGGAATAATCCCAAAGACTGTTTTGAAGATGTTTAGCTCTTCTAAAGAATAGCTGAGGATCAGCTTCTAATGTAAACCCTAATCCTCCATAAATTTGGATCGTAACTGAGGCAACTGCTCTAAAAGTTTCACAACTCTGTATCTTTGCCATTGAAGCTAGGCGTCTTAACTCTTTTCCATTCTGTTTAGCCCATGCAGCTTCGTAACATAATAATTTACTAGCTTCTACTTCTACTAGAGCATCTGCTAAATAATGAGCTATTGATTGGAAGCCTCCTATGGGTTGCCCAAAAGCTTCTCTTTCTTTTGAATATTGAACTGCTAAGGATAAAGCTTTTTCAGCTCCTCCTGAAGCTTGAGCTCCAATTAAAACAAGAGCATCATCGACGACATCTTTCCATTGTGGCCAAATGTCTTTTCCATTTCCTAAAATCATTTCTTCTTTAATAGAAACATCTTTGAAATTTACTTCATGAAGATTTTCCCCAACATGATTAGGTTGATATCTAGAACTTATACCCTTTGCGTTAGAATTCACTAAATAAGATGAAATAAATCCATTTTTTTCTTTACACAAAACTATTACATATTGTGATACAGAAAAATAGGGAACCATTTGTTTTTTTCCATTAAGCACAATTTGTTCTTTCTTTTGTTTTGGTGAAATATTTATACCCCTCTTGTGAAAACTAGAACCTTCTTCTAACCAAGCTACTGTCAAAATAATCTTCCCGTTTACCAAAGAAGGTAAAAAAGTTTTTTTTTGTTTTTCTGTCCCAAGTTTTGCTATAAGACTTGCCCCCAAAAAACAACTTACAAAATGAGGAGAGAAAACTAAGTTCTTCCCAAATTCTTCATAAATAATACATGTATCAAGTAAATCCATATCAAGCCCTGTATACTTTTCTGGTATACAAGTACCCGTTATTCCTAAATTAATTAATTGATTCCAGAATTCTGTAGAATAACCAGGCTCTTTCCCTTCAATTTCTCTTAAGGATTTAAGATCAGCAAATTGAGAACACATTCCACTGACAGAATTCCTAAGAATCTCCTGGTCTTGATTAAATTCTAGGTCCATAAATTAATTTATTTAGGATTTTTTGGATTGTGACCCAATCCTTCGAGGACAATGTTAAATAGATTTCCTATTGCTTCTTCATCTATTGAGACTCTTGAATAAGAAGCCATCGTTAATAAAGGTCCAACCACAAACGATTGTGCTATATCAAGATCTAAGTCTTTTGATAATTCACCTCTTTCTAAGGCTCTTTCAATAATTGCTTTTGCAGGGTAATACCTTTCTTCTAGCCAAGGCAAAAGTTCTTCTTGGAGTAAGTCATCATGTGACATTTCTCCTGTTAATATTTGAAGTACGGGAAGAACATAAGTTTGGGTAAAAAGATAGTTCAGTTGTGCTAATAAATCTTTCAAATCGTCTTCAAAATTTCCAGTATCTGGTATAACTAGTTTAGGTAGAGTCTTAAAGGCATCAATAACTAAAAAACGTTTTGAAGGCCATCTTCTATAAATAGTTGCTTTACTAACTCTAGCTTCTTTAGCAATTTCTGTAGTACTTAAGGCCTCATAACCATATAAAGTTAGTTGTCTCAGTGTTGCTTCAATGATTACCTCATCTCTAGAATTATCTCGAGGCCTACCTAATTTAATAGAATTTTCAACGACTTTTAGCTCCAGGTTATTAGTCATAATATGGAAACAGTTACTAAAGTTTAATAATATTATTTACGAAACTTATAGTATCGCAATAAATTGATAATGTGTATTATTTAGAATTAAAAAGATTATTTAAATGGCAGAAATAGCCCTTGGAGAGGAAGAAGTTTTGATCTTAGATAGAATTGAAATAGAAGAAAAGTTAGTAGCTTATGCAGTTGCTCTAGATCAAAGAAATTGGGAAGCTTTGAACGAAATATTTATAGAAGAAGCAAAGGCGGTATATGGCAGTAAGGAAATAGGTCTTGAAATAGAATGTAATTCTAGAGAAGAAATAATTGAGATGTGTAAGAATAGCTTAAATGGATGTGGACCTACCCAACACTTATTTGGAAATTTTCGAATCCAAGTAAGCCAAGATATTGCTGAAAGTAAATGTTCGGCTCAAGTTGGTCATGTAGGAAAAGCCCCTAACCAGAAAGAAACATACGAAATGTGGGGAGAATATCAAGATAAATGGGAGAAAATCAATGATAGCTGGAGAATTGTTGAGCGACGCTTGATTGTCCTAAATGAATTTGGAGATAGAGATAAAGTATTAAGTCCCTAATTTTTACTATGAATTTTAATTTTACTAAAGAAGAACAAGACTTTATCGAAGAAGTTAGAGATTTTATTAAACAACAACAAAATAAAAAAGATGCAGACATTGTTTTTGCTCCTAACAGAGAAGCTGATGCAACCACCAAAGTAGATAGCCTCCCAAGAAGAGCATTCATGAAAGAATTATCAAAAAAAGGCTATCTAGGAATGTCATGGCCTAAAAAGTATGGGGGTCAAGAAAAACCAGGTATATATGACTATCTCTTAAATGAAGAGCTTGCTTCTGTAGGTGCTCCAGCGCCTGGAAAAGGTGTAGGGTCAGTAGGACAGACTATAATTCGACATGGATCAGAAAAACTTAAAAAAGAATTCCTTCCTAAGATACTCAATGCAGACATAGAATTTGCTTTAGGATATAGCGAACCCGGTGCAGGGTCTGATTTAGCTTCCCTAAGGCTAAAAGCAGAAAAAAAAGGGGGTGGATGGCTTGTTAATGGGCAAAAAACCTGGACTTCTTCTGCTCACTTCGCTGAATGGTATTGGTTAGCAGTACGCACTGGTCCAAATCAACCAAAACATAAAGGAATAAGTGTTTTTTTAGTTCCTATGAATGACCCAGGAATAATGGTGCACCCTATAGAAACTATGGGAGAGCATCATACAAATGGAGTTTTTTTAACGGATGTCTTTGTACCTGATGATTATGTAGTAGGTGAAGTAAATCAAGGCTGGACTTACATTTGTGAAGCTCTAAATTATGAAAGATTCACTTTTTATACTATTGGACCTTTACAACATAAGTTTGAGAATATTTTGGATCTGGTTAATACATTACAAAGGGATGGAAAAACTCTTAAAGAACTTCCGGAAGTAAGAAATAAAATTGTCGAACTAGCTATTGATGTTGAGAAGGCAAAGGTATTACAAAGGAAAGTCTTATCTATAGCTATAAAAGATGAAGTGCCTTCAGTAGAAGCAGCTGTCTTTAAACTATTTAGTACGCAATTAAGTCAAAGAATGGCGAATATGGCCATGGATATATTAGGCAGAGAAGGCTTATTTCATAAAGACGGGAAAGATGCAATTGCACAAGGAAAGTGGGAATGGTCATACAGGGGTACTGTAGTAGACACAATAGGAGCTGGAACTTCTGAAATACAAAAAAATACTATAGCAAAAAAAGCTTTAGATCTGCCCTTATGAACTTATGAAACCTTTACCAGAGAAAGTTAAAGGCTGGATTGGCAATACAGTAATCACTGAAAAAAATGTTATTACTGTAGAAAAGGGACTCTGGCAAAATTTTTGTGCTTCAGTTGAGGATGGCAATCCTTTATATTGGGATGAAAAAATTGCTAAATCCTATACTGGTAGATTAATTGCACCCCCTGCTATGTTGCCCTCTTGGGTAGTTCATAATGAATGGGATCCAAAAAAGGAAAATCTTAATCGACCGATGGAACTCCATTTTCTATTAAAAGAAGCGCTTGATCTTCCTTTAGGTATAGTAACAAATATTGAGATGAAATTTTATGAACCAGTAAGAGAGGGTGACAGAATTTCCTCTGAACAACAGTTGGTTGAAATAAGCGATGAGATAGAGACTAAACTCGGGTCGGGTAGAAAATGGAACATAGAAGTTATTTACAAAAATCATAAGAATAAATTAGTAGGCATACAGAATATGCATTTTTTAGGTTATAAAAAATGACTAAACTATCTTTAAGTGAAGGGATTTCTCTGCCTGAATTGAAATCAACAACTTCAGTCAAGTCTATTCAGATGGGAGCGATAACAAGTAGAGACTGGGCTCCTTTGCATTCCGATCAAAACTGGGCTACTGAAGAGGGTAATCTTCCAGATATTATTATGAATAATTATACGATCAACGGATGGATTAGTAAGTATCTCACTGACTTACTAGGCCCCTCTTGTCGTATTGGAAGTATTCAATTCAATATAAAGAAACCTATATGCCCTAATCAAACTATGGTATTTAACGGAAAAGTTACTAGTAAAGAACCTATAGATGATTTTAGGAGTTGGGTTTTCATAGAAATAACTATTTCGGTCTCTAACGAAATCGCAACTTCTTCTTTAGTAAAGATAGCTATTGATGAAAGTGGAAAAGGAACGAACTCTCCTTGGACATTAGATCCTGAAGAGTGGATTCCTTAACTAGGAAGGGTCAAACTCTATGGGCATACGTCTATAGCCTTGTAAAAATTCCCCAAACATTCTCTTAGCTTCCTTCTCCTTAAGAGTGTAATTAGGAATAGAAGTTAAAATTTCTTCAATAATTATTCTACCTTCCAATTTTGCTAAATGATGGCCTAAGCACTTGTGGGGGCCATGACCAAAATTTAAGTTTCTGGTAGGTGTCGGTCTCAGAATATCAAAGGCATCAGGGTCCTTAAATTCTCGCTCATCTCTGCCAGCTGATTGGTAAAGATAAATAACAGCATCTCCTTTTTTCATCTTTTTTCCATGAAGCTCCAGATCTTTAACTAATTTTCTTCCCAATATATTTGTTGGATGATCAAATCGCACACATTCTTCAAAAGCATTTGGTATTAAAGAAAAATCTTTTTTAATCATTTCTAATTGTTGAGGATGTTGATTTAAATAGAAGAACAGATTTGCTGTGTTAAAAGGGACAGTGTCTGATCCGGTAATTATTAACATACTAGTATTTCCTGCTATCTGCTCATTTGTCATAAAGGTATCTTCTCTAACTCTTTTATTAACCCATGTGTTTATATGACTAGGAGAAGGTGGTACATCCTTTCTCCATGTTTCAGCCATTTCTAACATTAACCCCATACATTGACCAAATGCCTCTTGACCCTTTGGAGTTGCTCCGACTATATTTGGGTCTCTCTCATAAAAAATATCTATGAAATGTCTAGCTTTAAGAGCTACTTCTCTATCTATTCCAATCATATCAGCTATTGTGAACAGAGAAACTCTTCTAGCAACTTCATGTATATCTAATTTTCCAGTTTTCAGAGCAGGCTTTAACTCTTCTTGAGTTAGTTTGCGAATATCTTTTTCCATTTGAGCTATGGAGGGTTGTGTATATCTTTCAGCTATAGTATTTCTGTAATCACGATGATCTTGGCCATCGTTAGTGGGAATAGAAACATGACCAGGACCTGAATCTTCACCCAACAATAATGGTGGTGGAGATGTTCCAAATCTAGATGTGTAGTCTTTATAAGAACCTAAATGTGCATTCCAAATATCTTCAAATCTACTAAGAGCCCAGGCTCCTCCAAAATCTTCCATACAATGTACTGGGTCATTATCTCTAAGTTGTTTATAAATAGTCCATGGATCTTTCCAAAATTCCTTACTATAAGGATTGTAATTAATATTCATAAATTCTCCTTAATCACCCAATATGGCAAACATATTTCCTTAGTTAATTTTTCAAAAGCTACTTCTACTTTAGAGCCAATTTTAATGAGCTCAAAATCGTCATTTTTTTGGGCTTCCTCAATTTTTAATCTACCTACCATCCTTATAAAGGGATGTTCTTCTAAAGAAATTAGACCAACAGCATAGGGGCTTATTTCCTCAAAAGCTGGAAGTAAAGGAGGTCTTGGTACAACAAATGACCAAACTTCTCCTTTGCCAGAAACTTTTTCCCATTTGTGTTCTAGGCAATGACAAGAAGGACACATGGGTCTGGGTGGAAATCTAACTTTATTGCAATGTGAACAAGATTGAACAACTAGCTGGGACTTAGAAGTATGGCTCCAAAAACCTTTATCATAATCTTCGATACCAGGAATGGGAATATTCTCAATCACTTATTCACCTCTAAACAAAATAGCTCCGTTAGGAGTTGCATCACATGTTGTAACTAGAGAAACTTTGGCATTTTGGATTTGAGAAGAAGAATCTCCTCTGATTTGTCTTACTCCTTCTACAACTAAGTTCATTCCATGCAAATAAACTTCAGATAGACTTCCTCCAGAAGTATTTACAGGTATCTGGCCATCTTTAGCAATGCCTCCTTCACCAATAAAGCTAAGAGCCTTACCTTCACCACAAAAACCGTAAGCCTCAAGAGAAAACGGAATCATGGGTGAAAAAGCATCATAGATTTGAGCAACATCTACATCTTTAGGTTTAAAGTCAGCAAGTCTCCAAAGATTTTCTGAGGTTACATATGAAGAACTTTTTAAAGGATCTCTACCATGATAATCAGTCATGAGCTGATGCTCGGATGACATACCTTGAGAAAAAGAATGAATTAAAGCAGGCTTCTTATCTAATTTTTCTGCTCTTTCTGTACTAACTAAAACTACCGCGATAGCTCCATCACTTTCTAAACAATTATCATAAAGACAAAGGGGATCTGAAATCATTCTTGCATTCATATAGTCTTCTTTAGTTAGTTCTTTTTTATACATAAAAGCTAAACTATTTTTATTTGCATATTTTCTTAAAGTTGTAGCAACACAAGACAAATGTTCCCTTGTATACCCGTATTGATGCATATATCTTCTCATTAACATGGCGCTCTCATCAGCTGGTCTAACTAACCCTGATGGTCTGGACCATTTCCAATGATCAAAAACTTTATCTTCAGTGTGAGACCAGATTCTACTTTTTGGATCACCTCTTTTCCTAGCCCTCCAAACTACACCTACCTTGGAAATACCGCTAGCTATAGATAACGCCACTTGTCCAATTGCACAACAACTAGCTCCTCCACCGTAAGGAGCTTGGCTCCAAAAATGAAGCTCACCAAACCCCAAGTTTCTTGCGACTTCAAATTCATCATTCTCCTCAAAAGTGAAACTACCTAAAGCATCTACTTCATTAGCTTCTATACCAGCATCTTCAAGAGCTTTATTAATGGCTGTACAAGCTAATTCCAGTTCAGATTCTTCAAGTCTTTTTGCAAATTCTGTCTGCCCTATTCCTACAATTGCAGTTTTATCCTTTAGCATCTTCCTACTTAGGTAATTTTAGTCTATTGGCAATGTTGTTTTTTTGAATAGCAGAAGAACCACCTAATATTGGCATAGCCAACATATCTCTTACATATCTTTCCATATCAAAATCTTTTACATAACCATATGCACCAAGTATTTTTTGGCAATCAAGTACAATTTCTAATGCTGTTTCTGTAACAAATAACTTAGCCATAGACATTTGCACAGTTCCTTCTATATTTTGGTCTGCCAACCAGGCACCCTGATAAGTCATTAATCTGCATGCTTCAAGTTTAGTTTTTGCTTCAGAAAGCATATGTCTTACAGACTGGTTGTGACATATTGGTCTGCCAAATTGAATTCTTTCTTGGGAATACTGCCAAGCATCTTCAACTGCAGCTCGAGCAATTCCTAATGCCATTGCAGCAACTTCTATTTTTTCTACATCAAGTCCAGTGCTGACTATTTTACTCCAACCATTATTCCAACCTTCTTTTCCTCCAACTATATTTTCAATTGGAACTCTTACTTGATCAAAGGTTACATCACAAGTTCCACCTACTCCCTTCTGTCCCAATGTGCCCTGAGGTTCTATTGTTATTCCATTAAGATCTGGAGGAATTAAAATTATTGAAAGGTTTTTATACCTTTCTTCCTCCGGACCGCTCCTTACGATGGTATAGATAAAGTCAGTTACATTAGGACCTGAACACCATCTTTTCGAACCATTGATAACAACTTCTTTGTCTTCAATAATAGCTCTAGTTTTGACACTAGCTACATCTGCTCCTACATCAGGCTCACTTATTCCATATGAAAAAAGCAACTCTCCCTTTGCTACTTTTGGAAGAAGTTCTTCTTTTTGTTTTTCACTTGCTACTTCAGCTATATTTAATCCAGCGTAACAAGCACAAAATATGTATCCTGAGGCTACTCCCAAACTACGTGTACAGAGTTCTTCTATGACTGCTATAGTCGCTATCATATCTTTTCCGCTCCCTCCATACTCTTCGGGAACTGTTAAAGAAGTTACTCCCAAATCAGCTAATTTTTTAAATACTTCTCTTGGAAAGTAATCATCCTTATCCCATTCTCTTACTTTATCTCTAGGCATTTCTTTTTCTATAAATTGCCTTAGAGTATTTCTAAGCATAGTCACATGTTCTGGTTCCTGAAATTGATTCATGTTTCTAATATACCTAAATTTGCATGTATTACAGAACCGTTTACAACTGAGTTTTGTGCACAAAAAAGAATCGTCCTAGCTATCTCAACTGGTTCAATTAACCTTTGTTCACTTAAAGTCTTTGCCATAAGCTTCAATGCAGACTCATCACCTCCAACATACTTCATTAACATTTCTGTTCTAGTTGCTCCAGGGCAAACACATACTGTATGAACAAATTTACCAAAAAGATCCTGACAAGTACTTCGCATAAGACCGACCATTGCATGTTTAGAAGTAACATACGAAGCCATATGTGGAACTGCCTTCTCAGAGAGAGTAGATCCAATATAAATAATTGAAGAACCTGCATTCATTAAGGGAAGTAAAGCTCTATTCAATATCGCAGGAGCAACAAGATTTACTTCAAAAACTCCACGCATTTGATCAGCATCTATCTCTTCCACATTATCGCTTGCCATATTAGAGGCATTGTGAACCAAACAAATCTGATCTGAATCTTTAACTAAATTAACTGCCTTATGTAAATTAATCTCAAGAGCTTTACTGTCTGATAAATCTGTTTCCAAGTGAGTAGAACCATCTAAAGGTATTTTTTTTCTTGATAGATTGACTATGGAGTAGTCTTCATTCTGGAATACTTTAGCTGTTTCTAGCCCTATGCCGCTACTGGCACCAGTTATTACTAGTGTCTTCATTCAATGCTCCTTCACAGTAAAAAGGAAATTAATTCACTTTTGCTTGAACTTTGGTTGTTCTTTTTTTGCAAAAGCTTCCAAAGCTATTTTATGGTCTTCCATTAATTGAGTGATGTTCTCAAAAGCAGCTGCCCTATCTATTATCGAATTTGCCATAATTTTGAGGCCTGCATTAATAGAAGTTTTGGTCCATCTAATTGAATATTTTGCACCATCTCTAAGTCTCTCTGCTAAAGCTTGAACCTCCTCATTAATTTTATCTTCTTCAATAACTTCTGTTATAAGACCTATATCTAAAGCCTCTTCAGCTCCAATTTGGGCACCTGTTAATAGATATTTTTTAGCTCTTGCATAACCAATTAGCTGAGGCCAAATAACACAGCCCCCATCACCAGCTACAAGTCCCACAGAAACATGAGGGTCAGCAAATTTTGATCTTGGAGTAGCATAAATAAAATCACAAAATAAAGCTAAAGAACAGCCTAATCCGATAGCAGGTCCATTAACTTTCGCTATGATTGGTTTTTCCATATCCAACATTGCATTCTGTATTTTTCTATCATGATTGATAGTGTAAGCAGTCTCTACTGGATTACCATGGACCCTCAGTAACCATTTAAGATCACCTCCAGCACAAAAAGCTTTCCCTGCACCTGTTAATATGACTACATCAACATCATCATCAAATTCAGTGTCTATAAAAATAGTAGACAAATCATTATGAAGATCTTCACTTACTGCATTCAGATCATCAGGCCTATTTAAAGTTATAGTTAATATCCTATCTGCTTTCTTTACAGTAAGATCTTTATATTTCTTGTAATCCATAATTTTTGTGAGTATAAGGTTTTGAATCTATAAAATTAGAAATCCATTCTTAGAGAAACTCCATATTCTCTTGGTCTAGAATAAGTAGCTTCTGCATGACCAAAAGTATTAATATTAGAAGTTCCACCAACTATATATCTTTCATCAGTTAGATTCGTTCCAAAAAGAGCTACAGTCCAACCTTTTGCAGATTCATAAGCCCACCTTGCATTTACCATATCATGAGCATCTACCTCAAGTTGTGGAGTGTTCATCATATCAGCAAAACTCTCATCTTGGTGAGCATAATCAACTCTAAAACTAGTCAAACCATTTTGAACTGGAGCATTATATATCAAGCTAAATGCTGAGTTATTTTCAGGTGTGTATGCATTCTTAGTATTTAAACTAATCTCAGCTGAAGTTCCAGGATATAATTTTGTTATTTCAAAATCAGTCTTACCCAAAGATGCTCGGAAAGTAAGATTTTCTGATACTAGTGCCAGTAGCTCTAGTTCATATCCATCTATTTCAGCTTCAGCTGCATTTCCAACCAATAACTCCAAAGTTCCTGTCTGAGGATTGAATTGATTTATAGAAAACTGTAAATCTTTGTAATCACTAGAAAAGAAAGCTCCATTTAATCTAACCTTTCTATCAGCAAATTCTGATTTAAAACCTAACTCTAAAGTTTCTACATTTTCTGGTCCAAAAGGAGCCATTGTGAAATCTCCTACAGGTCTAGGATTAAATCCTCCACTTCTGAAACCTTCTGAGAAGGAAACATAAGCCATAAGGTCTTCATTTACTTGGTAATCCATAGAAAACATAGTAGTAGTTTCTGACCAGTCCTCTGACTTGGTAGTATTTATTATGGTAGTCTGGCTTGCAGGTTTATAGTGATTAGCAAAAACAGTTTTCTCTTCTTCTGTAACCCTTATTCCAGCAGTTACATTCAGTTTATCCGTCATTGCGTAAGTGAATTGTGAGTAGAAAGCTGTGCTTTCTGTGTCAACTTGATTGGTAACATCAATTTGGATATCAAGAGCAACATTAATAGGATTACCAGGGCATCCAGGTGCTAACCATGGAGGTGCGCAAGGGAAACCGGGTAACTGAACGGGTATCATCTCCAGGACTTGATACATACCTGGACCTTGATAAACATCATTATGATCATAGTAGGATTCATCAAAATAAAAAGCTCCAACTATCCAATCTAAGTCTCCACTCTGCCCGCTAAACTGAAATTCTTGACTAGTCTGGTCCTGATCATTTATATCAAATGTTTGAGAAAAAAGAACTGGTCCGTCTCCATCTCGTCCAAATTTAGCTTCCATATCTCTTCTCGAAGTTATGGATTTGAAGGTACCCCATTCACGTTCACTGGAAATTGTTAAATTAACTCCAGTAACTTCTAATTCATTTGGAAGGGTAGAGCTGTAGGTTACATCAGGGTCTCCAGAAATGTAACCGGGTAAGAGGGGTTGGCCTGTAGGGCCACCCACTAAAGCTAACCACAAGCCTCCTAAACCAGCTCCTGCTGCTGGATCTAAAAATATCAACCCATTAACAGATTGTTGGTCATCCCTATCAGTACTATCTAAAATAAAATCTACTGTTGTATTTTCTGAGGCTTGAAGAGAGAAAGCAGCTCTAAATGAAGTAGAATCTTTTCCTCCAAGGTCAGCCACGTGATTCTTAGTTGCAAAATCTAATGCTTTTCCCCATTCTCCACCATCTTTGACTGAAACAGAAAATTTAGCTGAAAGATTATCTGAAATGGAAGCATCATAAGATCCCCTAACATCCTTTCTTGAGCCACTGCCTACTATAAGGTCAACATAGCCTGAACTATCTCCTAAAGGTTTTTTTGAAACTAAGTTAATTGCTCCTCCAATGGTATTCTTTCCAAAAAGCGTTCCTTGGGGACCTCTCAAAACTTCAACCCTCTCCAAATCAACTAATTCCATTGCAGATCCTACAGCTCTACCAAAATAAACACCGTCAATATATATACCAACGGCAGGATCTAAATGCGGAAGGAATTCTACTTGGGTTAACCCTCTTATATTTATAGCAGAACTATAATTTCCTGCTCCTGCAAATCCACTAGAGCCAATATTTAAATTTGGTGCAAAACCACTAAGATCGACTAAATTAGTTATACCTTTCTGCTCAAGTTCTTCACCAGTGAAGGCAGTTACAGCCACAGGAGTATCTTGTAAACTTTCCTGCCTCTTTCTTGCTGTGACCACGATTTCTTCTAAACCTTGAGTTTCTTCTGCTGCAGAAAGAGTAAAAGACATCTGGGTCATAGTAAATGC
>Ga0066372_10000326_pt1 | contig 17454 bp, 15 predicted proteins | sample Knorr_S15_td_250_FD_77011 | JGI IMG/M metagenome (GOLD analysis project Ga0066372, IMG submission 77011) | Marine microbial communities from Southern Atlantic Ocean transect - Knorr_S15_td_250_ad_251m_LV_A | ecosystem: Environmental > Aquatic > Marine > Oceanic | place: Southern Atlantic ocean... | reverse complement strand
TAGATATTCCTTTTCTCTGGAAATTGTAGAAACTATTTATAAAACTTTCGTGTTCTATAGCATAGCATGTGACAGCTACTCAGTTTTTGATGCGTTGATGATACCTGCTTGCTCATCTAAGGCTAACGCAACATTGTTTTTTATAGCGTAATCTGCTGTGGTGAGTGCAGACGCGATGGCGGTACTGTCACTACGACCATGGCCGATGAAAATGGGGCCTTGTACACCGAGAAGCATGACGGCACCATGTTTTCTGAAATCAAGATTATCCCTCATATATTGCAAAGCGGGTGACAGAAGTAGCCCTCCAATTTTAGCTCTTGTGCTGTCCTCGGCGGCAGTCTGTAACGAGGAGATAAGGGTTTCTAAAATGCCTTCACCAAGTTTTATACACATATTCCCGGTGAAACCGTCAGTAACAATGACATCTACGCCGCCCACTGCTGAGCCGCGGCTCAAAATATCGTGGGCTTCGACGTTTCCCACGAAGTTTAGATGTTTTTCCACGATCAGCAATTTATGAGTTTCAATCACTAGGTTTGAACCCTTTGTTTCTTCAGATCCGATTGAAAGCAGGGCGATACGTGGTGATTGGATGTTAAACACCGATCTCATATATGCGCTTCCTAAATGAGCGAACTGAACTAGTTGTGATGGACGGGCATCCGCGTTAGCTCCAATGTCTAAGAACATGACTTGTTTGCCGTCTGATGTGGGAAGAAGTCCGCCTAGAGCAGGTCGTTCGATACCAGGAAGACGACCCAGCCCCACTAAGGCTGTTGCCATAGCGGCTCCGGTATTTCCAACTGATAAGAAGGCGTCAATTTCCCCATTTTTGAGAGTGTTGATCCCAACCCATAAGGAAGTCTGGCGATTTCCACGCACTGACAAGGCGGCATGTTCATCCATTGGTACGGTCTCTGGCGCATGGATGATATCTAAGGCACCTTCTGACCCTTGCTTAATAAGCTCTCGCTCGAGTATTGCGCTATCTCCGACAAGAGTGACGTCGATGCCGGCACGTCGAGCCATTAGTGCTCCCGCAACGGTGCTCGCAGGAGCGTCATCGCCGCCCATAGCATCTATTGCTATCGCCATTTTTGCCTCCTGCATAGCTGCGTCTTCTGCCTTGAAATATACTAGATGTTCAAGAGCGATTTTGTCGCCTGAGTAAAGCGATTTGACGAACGCCGTCACCATAGGGACTTAGGTCGTAATCTCCGTACAGGTCAATCAATTCCATACCGGTCAAATTTGCAGCTAATTGTATTTCGCCGGGCGTGATCGTGAGTAGCGAAAATTCAGCGGTGAGGCGGTGCAGCGGAGCTGCCCCGGCGCTCTGAACATTTCGATTTGCTTCATTTGTGATGTCATAGTGCCAAACCACGTGTTTAAGAGAAACAGCGGGCTCGGGTTCGATTATTACAGTTTTTGTAACTCGGTGAAGTTCTGGCGGGGAACCAATGTTGATAAGTTGGCTCCAATGTTGAATTGGAGGCATGGGGGGAAGGGTGAAATCGTCTGGAAGTGGCGCGTCAACGTCTACTACCGCTATCCCCTCATCATCAAGATGTTCTTCAATCATCGCAAATGTTTTAACGACCTCGTTAATATCTTGGCAATGTTGGAGAGTTCCCATTGGAGCACAAATTAAATCAAACCGCTGGGGAAGTTTAAAATTTGTCATGTCAGAAAGGACTAAATTAATTTCAACGTTCTGTTTCTCGGCAAGTTTAGTGGCCTCGGCAATCATTTCTTCAGAGACATCGATACCGGTAACAGTCGCTCCAGCCTGAGCGAGGCCAACACCAATACGGCCAGTACCGACGCCAAGCTCGAGGATATTTTTTCCATGGGTTTCAGATAGCCATTGGTAAAATTCAAGATCTTCGCGTGGGAATGCTACGAAGTCTAGATCGTATAGAGGGGCAATAAGATTTATATTTTCTAGGTCAGATTGGTTGGGCATTTTGAAGGCTCGTTACCTAGTCTATTTTGGTTGTCATAAGAATAGTAGAGTACTAGTTGATATGTGCCATGATGAGAAGATTTCGGAGTACGCATTTGACTAGCTATCGAGAGCAATTTGGCGGAGAAATTGGTAGAACATTTAAGGATTCCAAACCGTGGTGGCCAGAGTTACCCAGTTCTCATGATGGGAAGACACCTAATGTTGTGGTAATTCTCTTTGACGACACTGGTTTTTCACATCTTGGTTGTTATGGCTCAAATATTGAGACCGAAAATATCGACGCACTTGCGTTGAACGGGTTGCGCTATACAAATTTTCATACAACCGCTTTATGTTCCCCGACACGAGCTTCACTTCTTACAGGAAGGAATCATCATGCTGTCGGGATGCGTGGACTCGCAAATTATGATCCTGGTTTCCCAAACATGCGAGGTGCGGTCAGCAAAAACGCCGCAACGCTGGGAGAAATTCTCAAAGAATCGGGCTATGCAACTTTTGCCGTTGGAAAATGGCATCTTAACCCTGTTGAGGAGGCGTCAGCTGCTGGTCCATTCGATGATTGGCCACTGCAGCGCGGCTTCGACAGATATTACGGTTTTCTTGGAGGTGCGACAGACCAATTTTATCCCGAGCTTACTTATGATAATCATCATATTGATCCACCAACGACGCCTGAGAATGGCTATCACCTCACTGAGGATCTTATCGATCATTCGATTAAGTTCATAAACGACCAAAAGTCAATTTATCCGAACCAACCGTTTTTTCTGTATATGGGCTTATCGGCAACCCATTCACCGCATCAAGCTCCAAAATCATATATAGATAAATATAAAGGTCGATTCGATTCAGGCTGGGATCATGTGCGCGACGAGTGGTTTGCTAAGCAATTAGAACTAGGCATCGTACCAGCCGAAACAGAGCTCGCTCCCCGAAATCCAGGAGTTGATAGTTGGAGTGATTTATCAGCGAATGCCCAAAAACTTGCTTTGAAACTCCAGGAATCATTTGCTGGTTTTCTAGATCATACGGATGATGAAATCGGCCGCTTAGTTGAATACCTTAGTGATTCAGATGAACTGGATAATACAATTTTTCTTGTTCTATCTGATAACGGAGCAAGTCAGGAAGGTGGTGCTCAGGGTGTGTCAGATGAGGGAAGATTTAACCATCCACTTCTCGATGACTTGGAAACAATAGACTCGATATTGGAAGAAATAGGGAGTCCCGTGAGTTCCCCTAATTATCCTTGGGGCTGGGCACAGGCAGGAAATACACCATTGAAGTGGTACAAGAGTACGACACACGCTGGTGGAGTAAGGGACCCACTAATTGTTCACTGGCCGGCCGGAATCAAGACTGCTGGTGAAATCAGGGAGCAGTTCACACATGTCACGGATATTGTTCCGACAATTTTAAATTTACTGTCATTGGATGCTCCAGAAATCCATAGAGGAATTCCTCAGATACCAGTCACTGGTGAGAGTTTTGCTTACACGTTTGAAGATGGGAATATTGAGACGGAGCGCGGGCCCCAGTATTTTGAAATGTTTGGCCATCGGGCCATTTGGGCTGACAACTGGAAAGCTGTCTCACGACACCGCAAAAATGCGCCATATACAGATGATGATTGGGAACTTTATAACCTGAGCGAGGATTTTTCTGAGTGTAATGATTTATCCACGGAACGACCTGAAAAATTAAGAGAACTAATAGACACATGGTGGATTGAGGCAGGAAAAAATAATGTTTTGCCTTTAGATGATAGGAGTTTTCAATTACTAGCACCAAGTCAACGACCAGGTGGGATACATGAGAATCTGAGGTATAGATATGTTCCACCGCTTTCACGCTTGACTCAAGACACTTCTCCGCCAATGGGCATGGGTGAGTGGACTCTACGTGCCGATATTGAGCGCGATGAAGAGGATCAAGGTGGCGTTATTTTCGCCCGTGGGAAGAGGACTTCAGGACTATCACTTTTCATTCAGGATAATATTTTGTGCTTCGATTACAACGCATTTCGTCAGGTCACAAAAGTCCGCAGCGATTTTCAGTGTCCGACTGGCAGATTCGAAATTGTGCTCCAAATGACGGGAGAAGGTGTTGGGGGTAAAGGCGAAGTCTCATTTTTAGTTAATGGCCAACCGTTTGGCGGAGGGGCAATACCACTCCTTGTCAGAAATCCGGGAGGTGCGGGGGGGAATGCCACCTCGATCGGCACTGATGCCTTGTCTCCCGTCACAGACAGTTATGAGGCACCATTCTCATTCACAGGTAACATTCATAGTGTTGAAGTTGAAATTCAACCTTACGCCACAGGGTCAAGGCTAATTTCAAAGAGTTCTGGTGATGTCTATGCAACCAATCTGTAATCATTTAGGCTGTTTTGAAAACTAAACTCTACACCTAAATTAGTCGATTCAGTTACAATTTGGCCACCAAGTAATTGACAGATATTCTTCGTATAAAGGGAGTGATTGATGACCAAGTGGGAACAGTTATACAAAGAGAAACTACAAACAGCTGAGGAAGCTGTGGATATGATTCCCGATGGAGCTCATATCATTCAAACTATTGGGTTTGCTGAGCCTCCAGCAATATTACGTGCAATCAATCAAGGAGCTAAAGACGGACGCTGGACTGAGCTTCATATGTACTCTCTGCTTCCGTTAGCTGCCACTCGCGAATATTTGCTGGCGGAAGACGTGCGTGACGTTATTCACTGGCATTCACTTTATGCATCCGCTGGTGACAGAGACATGATTGCATCAGGTGTTGCTGACTTCATTCCTAATTATTTTCACCAGGTCCCAAGACTGGTCTCTGAATTTATTCAAAATGACGTGTGTATTACTAGCGTGTCGCCAATGGATGAAAATGGATACATGTCCTTCGGAATCTCAGTTGATTATACGAGCACGGCAGCGCGCGTGGCAGGTAAGACGATTGTGCAGGTGAATGAAAACATGCCTCGAGTTCACGGTGATTCGTTTATTCATGTATCAGAAGTTGATTCAATTGTTGAGGAATTGGCACCCATTCCTGAGCTACCCACGCCAGCACGAAGAGACGAAGATGATGCTATGGGCTCAATTATTGCGGAAATGGTGCCTGACGGGGCGACCATCCAATTAGGCATTGGGGGAGTTCCAAATGCTGTAGCTCAATCTCTAAATGGACACAAAAACTTAGGTATTCATACCGAAATGTTTACGGATAGTATGGTGGATTTGATTCAGGATGGCGTCGCGACTGGATCAAATAAATCATTTCATCCAGGAAAGGCTCTATGGGCCTTTGCAGCGGGCAGCAGACGGATGTATGACTTTCTGGATGACAATCCAGTAGTTGAAGCTCGTCCCGTTTCGTACACAAATTTGCCGTCAAATATAGCAAAGAATAATTCTCTGATTTCCGTAAACTCTACTATTGAGGTTGATTTTTCAGGTCAATGTTGTTCGGAGTCAATTGGAACTTTGCAATACAGCGGTACCGGAGGGCAGCATGACTTTGCGAGAGGCGCATTTGATTCTCCAGACGGAAAATCGATTGTGGCGTTTTATTCGACAGCGAAAAGTGGCACATTATCTCGGGTGGTGCCTGTTCTAAAACCAGGTGCAGTTGTGACAACGCCACGGATGGAAGTAAATTACCTTGTTTCTGAATTCGGAGCAGCTCAACTTAAGGGAAAGAGTATTCCAGAGAGAACTAGGGCGATTATAGGATTAGCGCATCCACAGTTCCGTGATGACTTAACAGGTGAAGCCAAAAAAATGGGATATCTTTAGGCAACTATTTTGAATTCGTTGAGGCATCTATGTTTGATGATCTAGTTGTTGTTGATTTCACGCGAGTAGTTGCTGGCCCCTACTGCACAAGAATGCTGGCTGATCTAGGTGCGAAAGTAATCAAAATTGATGCGCTCCCTCAGGGATTTGACGATTTTGAATCGGCCATTAGTGTTAAAGATGCTGCTAAATTTCGTTCAACAGGCGGTATTTCTAATAACCTCGGCAAGCTGTCTCTCTCAATAGATCTTAAGAGTGCGGCTTCGAGGGATGTTATTAATCCCCTGTTGTTACGTGCTGATGTTGTTGTGGAAAACTTCAAACCCGGTGTTATGGAGAGCTTAGGATATGGCCCAGGCGCGTGTCTCGAGATAAATCCCCGATTAATATATGCGGGACTTTCTGGATTTGGACAAGATTCTTCCCGACGGGCATTTGGTGCGACAGCCCATGCCGAGTCAGGATGGCTCTGGGTGCAGAAGGAATCAGCTTCTGTGGACGAGATATTTGCCCCAGGAGTCACGGTAGCAGACTTAGTAACAGGGTCGAATGCATTTTCGGGAATACTAGCGGCGCTGTATGCACGAGAGAAAACCGGCTGTGGTCAGATTGTTGATGTAAGCCTCATGGATTCTCAGTTTCAGATGCTGAATTCAGTGATGGAGCCGATTTTGAATGGTGCGAGAGAGGACGAATTCAAACCGTTTCGGCACCCACTTTATAAATCACGAGACGGCAAGATGATTTCCATTAACATAGGTAATCCTAGAAACTGGGGCAGGATTGCCCAAGCGATAGGTGAACCAAATACACAAATGCCGGACTCATCAAAATCAACTGATGCTTTGATCAGGACTTGGGTGGCTAATTTATCGAGTCAGGATTTGGCGAGGCGAATGGAGGCCTGCGGTGCTCCATACGGTATAACGCTGACGGCCCATGAAGCGGCTTCACATCCTCACTTTCAAGATCGACGAATGATAGCTGATGTTCCTGATCCGATTCAGGGATCTATTCGAGCAGTGAATTCACCTTTGTTTTTTTCTGAGATTCAGAGTGAGGCAACCAAGGCCGCCCCACTGATAGGCCAGCATACAGAGATTATTCTGCATCAAATCGGACTGCCTGACGAGAAAATTGAGCAACTGATTTCTGCGCATGCAATCTTTCAATTACCGCCAATTGCTGAGGACTAGGTGTTGGAATCTTGAGAGCCGCTAGCAGTAACAGATCAAGCGATCGAAGAGGTCGTTCTCGTCATAACGAGAGATCAGCTGAAGATCGACCAACGACCCTAAAATTGCGAAACCCACATACGATTCTAGCAGCTCTAGCGGTGCGTCCCGAGGACTTTACAGAAATTCGAGTTGCCCGTCAGGGTGATCATTCCGGCTCGTGGCTTGAGGTTATACAGACGGCTGAAGAAGTGGGGATATCAATCGAGGTTGGGGCCGCAGATTCACAGAGTGCTCAGGGCCGGTCCTACGTTGGAGAGGCAGATGTGAAGGCTAGAGAGACAGTATCAATCAGCGAAATGTTCTCTGACCCTCAAGTCGGCGATGTTTGGCTTGGTCTCGACGGTGTGCAAGATTCTAGAAACATCGGTGCCATCGCTAGAACTGCTCAATTTTTTGGTATTCGGGGAATTGTTTTAACTCGAGATCGAACGGCTCCGATAACTTCTATATCTCATGATGTTGCGGCCGGGGGGTTAGAAGTCATACAAATCAGCCAACCGCCAAATCTTTCGAAGGCATTATCTGAGATTCAGTCGTTGGGAATATGGATAGTCGGAACCGCCGACGATGCCGAGGAGAGCCTTGAATCTCTGAAACCGGATCGACCGTGGATGATTCTAGTAGGTAATGAGGAGAAGGGGCTTCGCCGTCTTACTCGAGATGCATGTGATTTGATGGTCAACATACCAAGTGGTAACCAATTTGTTTCTTCCCTTAATGTTTCGGTGGCTGCTGGGATCGCAATTTCAACCCTGAAGCTCTGATTGATTAGTTATTGGGATTCTTTCCCGTCTATATACGTACCTAAAAAATCTCGAGCCCATGTGACAAAATCGCCAGTTGCATCTCCGAGTGCAACGACTTGTTCTTCTTCCAAGGGTATTGTTGCAGTCACTGGATTGTCAGATGAATCAGAATTGTAAAGTTCGAGCATTGATTCGGTGGCCCTAGTTTTATTGTTTATCACCGTCGGAGGGCCTCGCTCATACAGCGAAACAGGAACCGCGTATCTCAGTAGCGCAGGCGTATTTAAGAATTCTTCAGCAGTTTTTAGTGGTCCATCCTCTAGCCCAAGTAATTCGAGTAATTTTTCAGGTGACGCCTGTGCTTCGACAGTATTTATCATCTCCTCCCAGTCTTTTGCAGTCGGCAAGGTTTGCTTGAGACAAGTTGACAAGTTATTTCGAGAGTTTTGTAGCGACAGGAATACGGCGCATAACCGCCTTGCGGCTTCAGCACATTCTTGAAGCATCAGTGTGGCAAGAGCAGCCCTATATGAGGCGTCAGCGAGGTAGATACCTGTCAGCACATTATCGGCGACAATTTGAGGCTTCCACAATGTTGTTTCCCAGTAACCACGCAGGAAATCAAGATCTTCGAGTTGACTTTGATTTGTCACTTAAATACCTTTATTTTTCTTTAATATCTTTCAGAATTAAGAACGTTAGCTAGGATAATTCATCATACTTAGATATTGAATTTGGAGTTCTGACCTCTTGCCAATAATCTTTCAATCGTAATTTGATGGCATTTCTTCGACTATAGACTAATCCAAAAGTCAGCAAGAGATAGATTATACCGATGGCGAGCCTAATTTCATTGGAGGGAAGAACTGCTTGAATCAGAAATAGGAAAATTAGAGACGAAGAAGCCTTTAAATCCAGCTTGAGGTTAATCAAGAGTACTACCGCAAATAGGCCCTGAGCAGCAGTCAAGAAAACTTCTAGTTGCTGTCGATCCTGAAGTGGTAACGTCGCCACTTCCCCACTTGATGCGCTGAAAACAAGCGGTAGGCTTCCAAGTAACAGCGTCCATTGATTCAGTTTTGACGAGATTAGAGCGGCCATGGCTAGCGATGCGCGACCGCGGAAGGCTAGTATGCCGGCGACTAAAAACTCTGGTGATTCTGAGGCTAGTGGTGCCACAAATTGTAGAAGTAGGAATTTATCAATTCCTAATTCCTCGCCCGTATGTTCCAAGCCTTGAGCGAAGGGGTCAGCGGCAATGAATACCATTCCGGCAGAAAATAGAAACAGAAGCACGAGAGACAGTCGGCGTTTGTTAGTTGGTAATGTTCCGATCAGGTGAGCCGGTCCAATGAGCTCAGGTGATTCAGATGCTTGACGTCCGACGATATACAGATATATTCCGAAAATGCTGAACAAAATGGCTGTATCTATAAGATTAATACCTCCCTTTAGAGGTAGGATAAAAGAGTAAAGAACCGCTGCCAGGAGCAAAATAAGTTCGACTGAAGTGGACCGGGGCATCTTTAAAACCCTTGCCTGGTCAGACACACTGGTCGCTGTTATGTCAGTGGAATTTTTCCTATTCTTGAGTGACCGCCAAAAGATGAAGAAGATCATCGGCCAAGCGAGACCAATTAATATTCTATTTGCGCCGGTCATATTTGCCACTGCTAGAGCTATTATTTCAGGATCTTTTGCTGCTCGCCAGGTAATTGAGGCGTCTACAGCATACTCGGGCAGTACTGCTATGAATGCAAGAACGGCTACGGCGAGTCCCTTGGAGATATCAACTTCTGCTGCCTCAGTTGTCCATGACAAAAGGAAGGCTGCACCTAATATTGCCAGACCATACAGTACCGATTCAGTGATCGTGCCGAGATAGATTCCCACTTCTGGAGCTATGAATCTCGTGAACGGACCTAGAGCCGCAACTAAAGCCGCGATTATCAAGAAAGAGAATGCTCGTCTGGAATCCGAATTCATTTTGCTCCATCTTGTTACTGACTCTGCATCACTAAGTATTGCAGGAGTTCTGAACTCGGACAAATGAGTACAGGGAAAGCAACTGGGTGCCTAAAGATGATCACCGAACCAATTCAGTGTGAGTCGCCAGGCGTCAGTAGCAGCATTCTGGTCGTGTCCGGATGTATTCGTGTCGTTAAAAAAACCGTGAGACGTATCCGGATACGTGATGAAGTGAAAATTATGTTGTCGGTCTGATAGTGACCGAGCAAATTCATTTAGTTGGGGGTTTACCATATCGTCATGTTCCGCCCAAATACCCAACACAGGGGCAACGAGGTTGTCCCAGTTGTACTCAACATTGGGATGTATTCCATAGAAGTCAACACAAGCTCCTACTTTGACTGAATTTTGGCAAGCCGCAAACAGAGCTAATGCTCCGCCCATACAGAACCCGGTCACACCGACTGGCGAATTAGTTTCGCTAAAGAGCATATCGACGCCCCCCCGAAGTTCCTTTTCGGTTTCAGCGATGTTCAGCGCCATGAAAAGTTTCCCAGCTTCGTCGGGCTCATCAGCAATTATTCCGTGATAATGATCTGGTGCTAATGCGATATAGCCTTCATTCGCAAATCGATCTGCGATGTCCTTGATATGATCGTTTAGGCCATTCCACTCCTGGATGACTATCACAGCTTTCCCATTACCTTGCCCTGAAGGCCGAGCGAGATATCCGGTTCCATTATTCCCATTTGAAGGGTATGTAATCATTTCACCCATTTTGAACTCCTTAATTTTTTAGGATCATAGCTGTTTTTTGTAAATTAGGCGGTGAGTAATCTTTAGTTTAGAGATCCGGTCTCGGTTGGATAGTATTCGGTGAGCCCGCCCGGTTGCCTACGAATCACTTTTTCATAGAGGTTATCTGGTCTAGGAGTAAAGGGATCCGTTGCATTTGCTTCAGCTATTAACCAGCCCTCAGCGTGAATTTCAGCCTCTAATTGCCCTGGCGTCCAACCCGAATAACCTTTAAATAATCTAAAATGCTGAAGTGCTTTCACATCATTTATGAAAGTTTCCTCCAAATCTAAGACGATCAAATTATTTTTCAATTGGTATAACCCTGGACTATTGGTGAATTGATTACTGGTATGACCCAATCCCATTACGACGTCGTGTTCGACCGGACCACCTCGGAAAATTTCAGACGGGCTTGAAGCATTCGAAAGCCACGGCGTATAGGTATCAGAAAAGACCTCACTTACCGGTTGATTGATAATGAAACCGATTGCTCCCGCGTCTCTAGAGTGAGCAGAGATGAGTACGACACTACCCGCGAACATGGAATCATTCATAAATGGACTCGCAAGCAATAATTTTCCTGTGAGATCTGTTTTCTCGGGAGGTACCGAAAGAAATCTATCCAGATTTTCAAACCCTGTTAGCACAATCAGTCTCCATTTCAGATATATCTATTTTTTAAAAAAACTTATAGCTTGATGAAATTGCTTACTGCGTTATGATTCGATTAATAGCATGAAAAATAGTATGCTGCTTGAATTTGTTCACTTAATTCGGCACCGCTTTTTTTGAGGAGATTGATAATGGACTACGGAATCGGGATTCCTTCATATATTGAAAGCTGGAAGGAGGTTGTAGCTGCTGAGGAGGCTGGGTTCACTCACGCTTGGTTTTATGATTCTCAACTCATTTACTCGGACGTTTGGGCCACGATGGCTTTGGCTGCTCATAATACTTCCCGGATAAAGCTGGGAACGCTCGTAGCGATACCTAGTAATAGATTATCTCCAGTGACAGCCGCGGCCGCGGCCTCGATCAATAAACTTGCGCCAGGGAGAGTAATTATCGGCCTTGGCACTGGCTATACGGGGCGGAACACAATGGGGCTTCCAGCTTTGAAGATGAATGAATTTGCAGAATACTGTTCGCAGGTGAAAGGACTTTTAGCAGGTGAGGATGTTTTATTTCGTGAAGGCGAGCGGGAAAGATGGATTCGACTAATTCACTCGAAGTCAAATTCTGGCCGGAGCGACTTTTTCAATATAGAAGATTCGATAGATATTATGCTGGCTGCTAACGGACCGCGCGGACAGCGAATTGTTGGAGAGATTTCTGATGGTTGGATTACTACTGGCGGAGGTGCGGGAGTCCCGCGAGGGTTACCAAGAGTTATAGAAGCCGCTGAGGCTGTTGGTAACACGTTTGACCACGCAGGCGGACAAGATTTTAAGCCTTATGTAGTTGCTTTGACTTCGGCCTGCGTATTGCGTGAAGGAGAATCTTTATCAAGCGAACGAGTGATTAGGAATGTTGGTCCGACCTTGACAGCAGGCGTACACGCGATGTGGGAGAAATCTTTTGGACCTGGATCTAATCTTGGATTGGACAATCCTGATTTGGCGGGCGAATATAATCAGTATATAAAGGAGTACGGTACTAAACGAAGCAATCCGACGCCAGATGACAGACGTTATTTAGACGTACACGAAGGTCATTTTGTCTATTTGAAGCAGGGCGAGGAGCGTTTTGTGTCATCAGAAATGGTTGCGCGAACTCTTACCGGAACTCCCGCGGAAATCAACGAACGACTTGATCAATTGGAGTCAATTGGAGTGAACAATGTTGCTCTTTCCACGGTGGATAGGGAGTCTGCAAAAGATCTAATTCGTGACTTTGGTGAAGGAGTAATTCGAAGACGCTAAGACCAATACCTTTACGTAAATCAAAATGATACCCTTCAGGGAGGAGAATGTTATGAACACTGATTCTTTGCCGCTACCCCTTGACGGCGTGAGAGTGTGCGACTTTAGTTGGATTATTGCTGGACCGCAGGCAACTCGTATCATGGCGGATTTGGGTGCCGACGTCGTCAAGGTTGAAAACGAGTCGCATTTAGATTCTATCCGACTTGGACTTCAGGTTAATCCTGAAAAACCTACTTATAACGGGAGTGGATTTCATAGCGATTTCAATAGGAATAAAAGAGGGATTCAGGCAAATTTGAACCATCCGGATGGACGTAAGGCCGTCGAAAAATTAATTCAGAATTCAGATATTGTGATTGAGAATTTTAGCGCTGGCGCTTTTGCACGGATGGGATTTTCATGGGAGCGACTACAAGAACTCAATCCCGATATTATTTATGTTTCATGTTCCGGATTTGGCCACGTAGGCCGAGATGCTTCCTACGTGACCTGGGGACCTACGGCTCAAGCTGTATCGGGGAACACATATATGTCTGGCTTGCCGGATATGCCTCCCGCTGGCTGGGGGTATTCCTACTTAGATCACACAGCCGGTTTCTACGGTGCGATCGCGATGCTCATGGCGCTCTGGCATAGGAAACAGACTGGCGAAGCGCAATTTGTTGATATGTCTCAAATTGAGACGGGTATGGTGCTCACGGGGATTCCGGTTCTTGATTATCAGGTGAATCAGCGTGAATATGTGAGGGTAGGGAATCGCTCGAAGTGGCCAGCCATCGCGCCACATGGAGTTTTTAGATGCGCGGCTGATAAGCGTGCACCGGCTTCCCAGCCGGAGCATAACGATGATCGTTGGATCGCAATCACTGTAGATGGACAGGATCACTGGGAAGCACTTTGTAGTGTTCTTCGGGCCCCCAAACTGTTGAACGATCAACGCTTTTCTGATAATGATCTACGATTGAAGTATGAAGACGAGCTCGAGTTACTTATTAATGGATATACGCGGAGCCGGGACTGTTTCGAGCTGATGTATTCGTTGCAAGAGCAGGGTGTTCCAGCTGGAGTGTGCCAACGAACTGACGATAAGATGGTGCGAGATGAACAGTTAGCTGAGAGAGAATTTTATCGCGAGGCGCCGCACTCAGAAATCGGTGTACATAAATATGAAGGATATCCCGTGTCATTTTCTGCGGCTCGTTGGAGGATGGATCGTGGTGCACCATTATTAGGGGAAGATACAATGGACGTATTGACGGAACTACTTGGTTACACCCACGAGGAAGTTGCACAAATGATGTCCGAATTGGCCGTCTCCTGAGAAGCACATCGGCTTAAAAAAGAGGTTTACATGCTAAAAATTGGTCTGCACGCTGGGCAACAAGATATTTCGGCAGATGATTTGAGGAAATTATGGAAATTCGCTGACGACAAGGGATTTGATTTTCTTTCCTGTTGGGATCACTTATATGAAGCGCCTCCAATAGATGGGATGAGCGATACGTACGAAGCTGTCGCCTTGCTTGGGGCTATGGCAGTGGAGACTAAGAATGTGCGTTTGGGTACGCATGTGTTCTGCATGAATTATAGGAATCCAGCTCTTCTTGCAAAATCAATTGCTACGATTGATCACCTCAGCCACGGCCGTATCGAATTAGGTCTAGGCGCAGGCTGGCATGCACAGGAACACGAGGCGTTTGGCTATAAATTCCCGCCTGTGAAGGAACGATTAGATCGACTTGAAGAAGGAATTAAGATTATACAAGGGATGTTTACCCAAGAGCGAACTACTTTTTCGGGAGAATACTACAGGGTTGACGACGTGACGTTGCGTCCTCCACCTTACCAAAGCCCGATTCCTCTCGTTGTTGGTGGTCGAGGAGAGAAACGTACTTTGCGTATAGCTGCGAAGTATGCCCAAGGCTGGAATGTGCCTTACATTCACTTGGAAGAATTTGAGCGTCTCTCGGGTGTGCTTGATATGTGGTGCGAACGTGAGCAGCGAGATCCTAACGAAATTGAGCGATCTATCAATCTGCACATGCATATGGGTGTTACAGAAGCGGACGGAACTCGGATTGAGAAGGAACGGACCGCATTGTTTGGCTCAAGGCCTGAACAGCGAGGTGGAACTATTTCAGGTGGGCCTCAGCAGGCGATTGAACGCATAAAATATTTTCAAGAAGCTGGTGCTCAGCGTGTTTCTATCGCAATTCGACCGCCGGTTGATTGGGATGCATTGCAGGCTTTTGCCGAAGAAGTGATACCCGAGGTCAAAAAAGATTAGGTTTACTTATTGCCTCCGGCAATTGCAGGCAGAAGACGAATCTCAGCTCCTGCGTCGACTCTAGTCGTCGGATCATTCTCAGTAATCATTTCGTTAATTGCTATTGCAATTTCTCGTTCTTGAATTCCTCTTAAAAGGTCTTCTTTTAAGTCAGGGAATTGATTTGCGACTTCCATAATCACATCCATTAGACTACCGGGTGCTGTGACGACTTCAGCTGTATTTTTTGCCTGCTCACGCATGTAAGCAGGCAAAAATACTGTCACCGATTTTTCAGCATCAGCACTCATTTCGGTATTAGTACCAACGGACTAGAGGAGTTCGTCTAGCACACGCCGTGGTGACATCGGTGTGTGATAAAAACGCACGCCGATGGCGTCATAGATAGCATTTCTGATGGTAGGTTGAGGTGGCACGATAGGCACTTCTCCTACTCCTCTTACACCGAACGGATGGCCTGGATTGGGCACCTCAACCATCTCGACGTCAAGCATCGGAAGGTCATTCGCGACCGGGACCCGGTAATCCAAGAATGATGCGTTCATAAGGTGTCCATCACTGTCGTAGTAATACTCCTCATTGAGCGCCATTCCAACCCCTTGAGCAATTCCACCCTGAATCTGACCCTCGACATAGTCAGGATGAATTGCTGTTCCCACATCCTGTACGGCCGTGTATCTCAAGATCTCCGTTTTACCAGTGTCACGATCTACTTTCAGGTCAACAATGTGACCGCCGTACGCTGCTCCCTGGGTCGTGTGCGAGGAAGACGCAGAAACGGCTATTAGTCCGCCAGTTGCCTGGAGTTTGCTGGCAAGATCGTTAAACGAAAATGCTCGTTTATTTCCCTCTGCATCGTCCGGTCCAACAACAGTTCCCTCATCACTGTAGGTTATTTCGTCCCCACTGATATCCCAGATTTTGGACGCTCTACTAATCATTTCGGCTTTAATCATTTGACCGAGTTCATAGGCGACCCATCCACCAGCGAAAGTAGTCCGTGAACCACCCGTAACCGCCGTATATCCCACCGAGTCAGTGTCAGTAACTTGAGGTGCAATCTGCTCATAAGTAACACCCAGTGTCTCGGCCAGTTGCATCGAAATTGAAGCTCGGCTTCCTCCGATATCAACGGAACCAAGAATCAGTGCGATTGATCCGTCTTTATTCACTCGAGCGGATGAAGATGATTCCATGCCGCCATTAAACCAGAATCCGATCGCGATACCTCGACCGACATCTTCTCCTTGAATCTCAGAGAGATAATGTGGGTGACTTTTCATCGCCTCTAGTACGTCCTTAGCACCTATTTTTGGCCAAGGAGTACCCGAAGAATTTTTTACACCTTCTTCAGCTACGTTCACCAGTCTTAGGTCAATCGGGTCCATGTCTAATTGCTCTGCTATTTCATCCATGACAGATTCGACAGCATACTCGGTAGCAGGTGCACCTGGAGCCCTGTATGCAGAAGTTTTTGGGGTATTCAGTACTACGTCAAGTCCGTCAATGACTTGATTATCGATTTTGTACGGTGCTAATGCACACATAACTCCGGCACCTACCGGGGAACCAGGGTACCCACCAGCGCCCATGGCAAAGAGGCATTCAGCAGCCGTAATTGTGCCGTCATTCGTTACCCCAATTTTGACTTTGCTGTAGGAGGAGGCAGTAGGTCCGGTTGCCTGAAACACAGCTTCTCGGTCCATCCACATCTTTACTGGACGTGAGCTTTTCTTCGATAGCACAGCAGCCATTGGCTCAAGGTAGATGGGAATTTTACCACCGAATCCACCACCGATTTCCATCGGAACGACCTTAACTTGGGCAACGGGTACGCCAAGCACGTCAGCAGTAGCATCTCTTGCCATGAAAGATCCCTGTGTTGATGTCCAGATATTGATTCTCCCATCATGACTCCAAAACGCTGTGGCATTTTGAGGCTCTATATATCCTTGATGGAATTGTGAACTCGTGAATTCGCGTTCGATCGTTAAATCAGCAGCCGCAAAACCTTTTTCGATATCGCCACTTTCTAAACGCATGTGACTCGCAAGATTAGTTTCAATATCAGATCGGGTATCGACTCCAGCGGCTCTAACTCCTGTACGCAATTGTGGGTGCAATATGGGAGCGCCATCTAGCATCGCGTCCTGAACGTCCACTACGTGCGGGAGTATTTCATATTCAACATCAATTAGTTCTAACGCGTCTTGCGCAATATGGACGTCATCGGCCGCCACAGCTGCAACGGCATGACCGTGGTAGAGTACTTTTGGTCCCGCCAGAATGTTTTCGGCCCCCCATCGTGGACTCGCTTTACCTGGTTCAAGCGCTTGCCAATATGTACCTGATTCGATTGCTTCCGCTGTCGTAGGTTGGAACGTCTGACCAGAGCCGACGAGATCTGCGTTCGTGATTACCGCATGAACACCGTCCAGAGCTTCTGCCTTTGATGTATCAATACTTTTAATCAGAGCATGTGCGTGTGGACTTCGGAGAACAGCCCCGTAGAGCAGTCCTTCGAGTTTGATATCTGCACCGTATTGTGCACGTCCAGTTACTTTATCGACACCATCCGGTCGACGAGGCCGGGTACCAATGATTTTATATTGAGGCTTTTCTGTAGCTACCATAATGCTTAATTCTCCAATTAACTGTGCTTTTTTGTCTAACCCTTGGCTACCGTAAGTACTGAATCGATAATTTTGTCGTAACCAGTGCATCTACAT
>Ga0066372_10000325_pt1 | contig 17469 bp, 17 predicted proteins | sample Knorr_S15_td_250_FD_77011 | JGI IMG/M metagenome (GOLD analysis project Ga0066372, IMG submission 77011) | Marine microbial communities from Southern Atlantic Ocean transect - Knorr_S15_td_250_ad_251m_LV_A | ecosystem: Environmental > Aquatic > Marine > Oceanic | place: Southern Atlantic ocean... | reverse complement strand
CGTCGGAGCCACGAGGGCCGAAGAGCGACTAATCGTCGTAGGCTCCCCGAGGGGGACAGTTTGGAAAGAAGGAGAGGGCATCGAGGTCCCATGGACGTACGATGAATCCATGCCGCAATTAGGGCAGATGTGGATTGAGTCATTGCGTCAAGGATCTTGGCGACGCGGTGAGGCCGACTCACCGTGGCTGGATGAATCAGATGGCCAATCCGAGCCTTCTATCATGACCAAGGGTAAACGAATCTTAGATCCTCACAAAATGTTGGGCGACGCCTCATTGGGAGATTCAGATATCGGCGGTATTCTCGTCATCCACCACCCTGACTGCTTTGCCCCGAACGAAGATGAATTGGGAATAGTGATGACTCCACTACAGCGAATCGAACGGGTCGATAACGCTGCCCGCTCTGAGCACACTCTTCCTCAAATGCCCTTGCCACGCAACGAAAAATCGGCCAGAGTCAGAATTAGCCCAAGCAAACTCCCAGTGTTCCAAGAATGCGCACGTCGACATTGGCTTGAGACTCGTGGTGGCATAGATCCAGAACCGATTTTCCCAATCGAGGAGTCTACATCTATTAATCGGATGCCCAAGAACGTTGACCGTGCCACCTTCGGAACTATCTTCCATAGGATAATGGAGATTGGCATCGGTAACCCCGGCCCTGGAGAGACTGGTTCTAGCACGCCTCTGCTTGAATCCTGGACTTCGATTAGGAAAGATACGCTGGCCGACCAAAGAGTCCATGAGACGGTTTTTCAGGAATTACTTCCCCCTGGAGCTGACAGTGGGAAAACAGCGACCCTAGTCAGAACCATGGTGGAACGAATACAACATGGCCCTCTAGGAAAATTGGTTTCGGGAGCGAAAGTCGAAGGACATCGACTCGAAGGCCTGCGAACTGAGTTGCCATTTCACATAGCTCTACCAGTCGAAATGGGAAAGGTGGTTAGAAGCAGATGGAGCCCAGACGGTAACGAGCCCCTAGTTAGTCTGGACTCGACTATCATAGAGCTAAGTGGAATCATCGACCTAGTCCTTTGCACCTTGACAGACGAAGGAGATTCAACCATCCGTCCGGTCGACCTCAAGACCGAGGACGCTGACAAGATTTTCGTCGGACAAGCAGAGGGACTGCTCGCTGCTCTGGAAAGTGAGAGCTATCTTCCAATGTGCGAGGCTGAGGAGGCGATGCTCAGGAAGCACAGGATGCAGCTGGCACTGTATTTCCTCGCACTGTCAAACACCGAGGAAGCGAAAAGGTTGGCAGGAAGGCCACACAGGGATGTCCTGTCACCTGCAATTCTGGTGGGTGTAACGGGGAGGATGATTGAATACCCTGAGGAGATGCTGAATGAGTCCCTAATAGAACTACAGGAGTTACTTGCAAGGTCGGCCAGAATCGCAGTTTCAACGAACCTGCCACTCTCCGAGTTCCCGCCTCTCAACGCTGAGTCTTCATACGTCTGCAAGGAATGCCCATTCCACAGTGGCGAGATGCCATTTTGTGGACCCTTAGAGGGATGATTCACAGTCGAAGAGTCCATGAGCAAAGGCCCCGACAAGAAGGTATGGGAATGGACCTCGAGTGGATGTTGGGAAGAAGCGATGAAATCTGGGAAGAGTCGATATTACCCAGCCTATCGGAGTTTATCGAAATCAAGGCTCTATCGCCGCTTTTCGAACCAGATTGGGCTCAACTGGGGGAACTTGATGCTACCATAGATTTGTTCTGCCGTTGGCTCGACGAGCAAGGAATAGCCGGATTGAGCTACGAGACGCACCGGATTGAAGAAAAATCTCCCGTTCTCCTTGTCTCCATCGATGGCACAGGACCTGGAGAGGTAATCTTCTACTCCCATTTGGACAAGCAACCATCAAAACCAGAACTCTGGTCTGAGGGACTCCACCCTCTCAAGGCAGTGCGAAGGGATCCTTGGCTGTATGGAAGGGGCTCTATCGATGACGGCTATGGCGGATATCTCTGCATTACTTCCATTCGACTGCTCCAGGAAGCCGGCACCACTCATCCGCGCTGCACTTTCCTAATCGAGACGTGCGAGGAGTCGGGGTCATTCGACCTACCTCCTTACCTAGACGCGCTCGCAGAAAATCTCGGAGATCCCGACATGATAGTGGTGTTAGACAGCGGAGGACCGGACTATGACCACATTTGGATGACAGAGGCCCTTAGGGGACTGGTGTCTGGGACTCTATCCGTCAGAGTCTCCCAAGAGGGAATTCACTCCGGGACTTCCGGTGGCAGCATCCCCTCATCATTCAGGATACAGAGGATGCTGCTCGACAGAGTAGAGGATTCGAGCACGGGAGAGGTCTTGATCCCAGAGATGCACGTAGAGATTGGACCGGAAGTACGAGACAAGGCTGCAGCACTAGCCGAGGTGGTCGGAGACACCATCTGGGACCAACTTCCAACGGTCGACTCGTTGGTTCGCGTTGCTGACACGACGGAGGATATGATCATCGCGATGAACTGGCAGCCGACACTTTCGATTATTGGAGCAGACGGCATGCCTCCGGTCCAAGTCGCTGGCAATGTCCTACGAACCAACACAGACCTGAAACTGAGTTTCAGGATACCACCTGGGGTAGATTCAGAACCAGTTCTAACTAAGACCAAGGAGATTCTTGAGGCAGACCCACCTTATGGCGCTGAGGTGACCTTCTCTCCTGACTCCTGCGCAGACGGCTTCCACGCCCCTCCTATGGAGGGAACGGTCGGTGAAGCAATACACGATGCATCGATGCAACTGACTGGATTGCCCCCCTTGGCCTCTTGGACAGGAGGCACCATTCCATTCATGGCTATGATGCAGGGAAAGTACCCTGCGGCCATGTTCCTTTGCACTGGAGTATCCGGACCAGGAAACAATGCCCACGGCCCCGACGAGAAGATGCACATACCATCGGCAAAGAGACTGACTGCAGTCCTCTCTGCTACTGTTGCAGCGGTTTCCGAAAACTCCTGATATCCCGTTTTCCGTTGATATTATTGCCGCCGGGGTTATATCGGGGCCTCTTTTGGGCAGTTAGAGATGATGGGCCAAGACGATTCGGCAAATGCCACTTCAGGGGAAGTCACCGCCAATCAAGTTAGGCAGTTGGAAGAGCAAGCCCAGAAGGACAAAGAGGCCTTAGATAAGCTCCTGGTCGCTTATCAGGCAGCCGAGAATGATATTGAGGCGCTGAAGTCAGAAATTGAAGTCTTGAACCGCGAGATAGTCGACGGGGAAATTGGGAAAGAAGGACTCGATAACCTGCTCGCCAACATAAGGTCAGAGAAGGACGAGATGGAAGTCGAGTTGGCCAAGGCCAGAACGACAATTCCTTATCTCGAGAATAAACTGGAGAAGACCGAGGAGATGCTTCACGTCGAAGAGGCTCGAACAGGACGCATCATGGACGTGGCCGAGGAGATCCACGATGAGAACCAGTCTGCGCAGGCCGAGTTGTCTGCGCGCGACGACTGGTACGTCCAGCACATGCAAGTCTTCGAGGACCTAAACAAGGCTATGCAAACCAGATACGACATGATTGACCGCGCAGTCGCAGCCGCCAAGGAATTGGCGGCTCAGACCGATACCTTCCGAGAGATGAGGGAATCAGTCATCGAGGCCATCAAGGAAAAGGAAGAGGAAGCCCCCGAGGAAGAAACCGCCGAAGAAGACGAGGGCTGACTACTCATCACAGTACGTACCCAGCCTCCTCGTCAGCCAGCCTAGCTACCTCAATTCCCTCCTCGAGGTCAACCATGAAGAATAGGGACCAACCTAGGAGTATGACTACGACGACACTGACTACAGCCATCCTACTTCCCATAGTCGCTGCGAATATCGCGTATACTATTGGTCCAAAGACGGCTGCAGCCTTGCCGATAAACCCAAAGAAACCGAAGAACTCCGTGGTCCTAGAGGCAGGGATCAGCATACTGAACATGCTCCTAGCCTGAGCTCCAGCAGTACCCATGACAACACCGACCATCATTCCAAGCAGAACCCACTGCAAGTTTACTCCAAAGTCCAGAGGCTGCCAGACGTTGTCTCTTAGGAGGTTCGGCCACCAGTCAACCAATCCACCCTCGATTATTGTGGGATGCTCTTGGCCGACGGAACTAGTGCCGGCAATTTCCCCTCCGTTGAATGAGAATGAGAACCTGTGATCAGTCATTCCGATCATAGTTTCCGCCAACGAGGATGCCTCTTCGACGGAGATTGATTGCTTGATTAGGTCATCTTCGCTCCATCGATCTCCTTCTGTCAATGATTCAAACATGTATGTGAAGAAGGAGCCTCTGAATGCTTCGTCACCTTCACCAGTCTTGCTGACCCAACCCTTGACTCCTTTGCCATACAGAGTGGTGAGATCGTATTCCCCTGTCTCTTCGTTGTAATCGTACTGGAAGTCATAGCGTTCGTGGTCATCGGCCAGTTCGAGAGGGGCGAAGCCTACTGCAAGTAAGGCGACAACGGAGTAGACCCCCAGAGCCCATCCGAGCACCCTCTTAGTCCCATATCGACCCGCTAGTTTGCCGCCGACCACAGTCATTGGGATAGCGACAATCTCAACAGTCAGCAGGAGTACGAAGTTCATTGTCGGGTCGAGTCTGAGAACCGAGTCACCGAAGGCAGTGGCCATGCTATTGATTGTATTGATCCCGTCGTAGAATAGAAGATACGAGGCCAAGAAAGCGACCAAGACCTTGAACTTCTTGACCTCACCGAAGGTCTTCCTCACCTCTCTAATTGCATCCAAAGCGGCCTCGCTCATCGAATTATACTGCGTGGGCTTGGGAATCTGTGGTTCAGGGGTGTTTCGGAACAGTGGTAACCCGAATCCTAGCCACCACAAGGCGCTTGTTACAAACACGAAGGTCAGGATCCACGGACTCCATGCATCAGTCATTCCGAAGAAACCGGTTATCCCAACGACTAGATGCACAACCAGCAATAGCGATCCGCCCGCGTAGCCGTAAGCAAACCCCCAACTGGAGACGTGATCCATCAACTCACGGTCCGCGAGATAGGGCATGAAAGCGTAGTAGATTACATTGCCACCGGCAAAGCCGATGTTCCCAATCACAAGACATACCGCTAGCAACTTGTAACTTGAGTCCCCCTCTATGTGGGGTGCCACCCCCATTAGAGCAGTGAAGACAACTCCGAGCAGCGTGTAGATCCAGAGAATCTTCTTCTTGATTGGCATCCGGTCTGCAATAGCTCCCAAAAAAGGACTGATGATTGCTACAAAGATACTCGAGGACGCCAGTACTATTGCATAGAACGTGTCCCCTGTAATCTTCATGCCCTCATATTCCGCTCCACCTCCTGTGGCCAGTTCAAACATGTTGGAAAGCAACGCAGGAACGACTACTGTGATGACCGTCAGCGCGAAGGCCTGATTCGCCCAATCGTACCAATACCAACTGTTCAGAGCCTTCTTTGAATCAGGATCCATCTCGTCGATAATCCTCCTGACCAACTGATGGTTCTCCAAATCAGATTCGTTCTCAGTAAGCACAGCGGAACGGATGCAATGTGACGTTATAGTGTCGCCTACGACACTTGGTGTTGTGCAACGAAAGTTTTCCTCGGCAGGATGAAGTGCGGTACCAGAAAGGCAGTCGCATGGACAGTGCCAGAGGGATTCTGAGCGACGGTTCCAAGGCCGTCAAAATCCATCATTTGATCAAAGCCCCTGAAAACACCCCCGAGTCCATCTCGTACAGAGAGTCATGGGATGCGAGCAAGCCGGTCACGGTCTACAAGACTCCTGAGATGCTTCCGGACGGCACTCCTTGCACAGCTACAACTGTAATCCTGAGAACAAAGGGATGCGCGTGGTGGTGGAAGTCTGGATGTACATTCTGCGGATACTTCAACGACGTCAGGGAAGACGTCTCCGTTGAGGATATGTTTTCGCAGTGGGAGGAAGCAAAGAGACATACCAACGACTTCGAAGGATGTTCAATGGTCAAGGTGTACACTTCTGGAACCTTCTTTGAGGATAGGGAGAATCCACCTGAGTGGCAGCAGGCCGTGCTTCGTGAGACATCCGAGATGGGCCTTCATCTGGTTATTGAGGCGCAGGCTCAGATGTGCACTCCGCAGAAGATTGCCTGGGTCGCAGAGAACCACCCAGGATGCACTGTAGCAATAGGCTTGGAGGCTTACGACGATAAGGTACTCAGGTTCCATGTCAACAAAGGATTCTCGACCAAGCAGTGGCACAAGGCTGTTGACATGCTCAGAGAAAACGGGCTCAGAGTCAAGACTTACCTCTTATTCAAGCCTCCTTTCATGTCGGAGGGAGACGCCCTCAACCACACCACTGCGTGGCTGAAGAAGGTCGCTCCCTACTCGGACGAGGTTTCAGTCAATCCAATGAACATTCAGAGGAACACGGTTGTGGACCGCTTGTTCAGAAACCAGGAGTACAGACCTCCCTGGCTTTGGTCTCTGGTAGAGATGATCCAGAGGGCGCATGATGAGGTCACCCATCTTGATTGCAGAGTAATAGTCCACCCAACAGCCGGCGGAAGGACTCGAGGCGCCCACAATTGCAAACAATGCGATAACGAGGTTGTCTCTGCTATTGAGCGCTATTCGGTATCCGCCGACATAGCAGAGTTCACATTTCTGGATTGCTCTTGCAAATCAGTATGGAAGTCCGAATTAAACAATGACTCGACACTCCCGACCCCCTTGGGTACCGGAACCCGCAGGAGAGGAGAGGCCACCGACTTGGCACGCGCTCCTTGAATCACTGGGAAACCTCCATCCGCCCAATGCTTAAGGGCGAATCTCCGGTGGTCGGAGCGGACATCGTTGTGACGTTTGAGGTGCTGATGTGACCAATGCTAATTCTAATGCAATCGGAGAGTTCCTGCAAGGAGAGGGTGAGCCCGCCTCATCTTGGCTCTTCTTGGTCCTCGGCGTCGTAACCACCTTGATTTTTCTAGTTCTATACAGTATACTCTACCCTGGCAACGATCTCCCCGTTATTTCTTCAATTCTACCAATCTTCGAGGGTGTATTTGACTCCGGGATTTGGTTCTTCATACTGGGTGTGATGATTGGTGTGTTCGCTATTATTGGAACCATGTTGACGGAGGCCACCAGTGACTGAGGTGTGAATCATGGCCCTGATTACAACGATGCTTTTCTTCTGGACTGCGATATTTGTCGTAGTCTTCATGATCAACCGTGGAATATGGGTCTTCACCGATGTCAGTAAGAGCATGAGCATGTTCATGCTCGAGAAGGCACTGGGGCCGGCAATCGACTTCGCCGAGGGAAGAAAGGGCTCGGGGGCGAAATCTTGGATTATACAAGGCGCCCTCTGGCTAATCCCCGGGTCTACATTTACCTTCTCCGGCCTCTGGCTCAAGCATGATCCAAACGCCCTCCATAGCCTTGCTTCATGGGGCTACTCACCTACCTCAGAGGCACTGATTCTTGCTGGAAACTTGACTACATTCTACGGGGCCGTTGGGATGCTGATGATTGGTGCCAGTCTGCACATTGTACCGACTCTCGGTGCCACGAAACTCGCAAGCGAACGCAATGCCTCGCTCATGTCCTTCTTGTGGACGCTCTCCGTAGCGGTCATGATAGTCGGCGCACATAAGTCAGAGATACTCGGACTGAAGGTCCTACTGATAGCCACGGCGATGCATTCTTTGCCCTTGTTGGCAGTAATAGTGAACCTGCTTCTCACAGCAGCGTCACGTACGAGGAAGATGGCTCTGCCTGCGTGGTTGATCCTCGTTGGATTACTCTCCGATCCGGTTTCTATTGTCGTTTTGGCTCTGCTAGGAATGCTAGATTCCGGTTTGGGGCAGTGGTTGCTCGTGAGGCTAGTTTCCGGTGGATTCTTCTTCATGCAAATAGCTGGAATCAGTCTCTACGCAGCCTCACAAGGAACCGGAAACCCACTGTGGTCGAGGTCTTTGGCAGCGATGACCTTGCTCGGCTCTCTCATAGCACTGAATCCCCTAGGCGACACTACGGGAACCCTCGCTGCTGATATGCTCGGATTTGAAGCCGGAGTCTTTAATCCCTCTAGCAACGATGTGATTGCAGGCTCATTCCTAATGGCTCTTGCCTCTATCCCAATCATCGCGCTTTCCTCCAACATTCTGGTCACCATGAGGGGGGATGACGTGTTCATGGAGAACCCCGACTCACCGGGAATGCCCGAGATCAATTTGGGAGCACTGATGCTCGTTCCTCTGGGGATTGGAGCTCTATTTGTGCAGACCGACGCGTTAACGGGTGGAAACGAGTTGAGAGGAATTTCAATTTCACTGCAGCTAATGGTGGCATGGCTTCTGATTGTCCCATTCGCACTTGGGGCGGCCCTATCCATCTACCCGGCGGTGACTGGAAGGAATCTGAAGTCAAGTATCCGCTCTCGCTGGGCCTTCTGGTTGATGGCAGGAGGGGCTTTCTCGGGCCTATTAATCACAATGATGGCGGACTTCTCAGAAATTGCCCTAGCTGAGGCAGCAGTTGAGGAAGGCAGCACCATTTCACATGATCTCAGGGTTATTGGCTCGGTGCTCTTCTACGGAACTGTAATCGGCTCCGTATTCCACTGCCTCAACATAATCAGCGGTACATTCCGAGGCTCCTTTGTGGACGAGGCCCCCACACCCCCATCAACTTCCATCGAGCAAGCATCATACAATCTCACTGCCGGTACTACGGTCAGAAAGATCCTCTCTAGCGGCGCCAATCTTGACACCGAGGTCGTACCAGTTTCCCAGACTGATAGTTTAGGAAGCCCAACCGAACTGTAATGTGCGAACCTCGTTCTCCATGGGGATTACAGCCTTGCGATTATAGGGGTACTTGCATGCGGATTGGACTAGTAGGAAAACCCAATGTCGGAAAGTCCACTGCATTCTCAGCGCTCACTGAGACGCTCGTAGAAATAGCCAACTACCCATTCACGACAATCGAACCGAACATCGGAGTTACGTGGTTGCCAATTCGGGGGACTTGCGCTTGCGCTGAACTCCGCACACGCAGAGAGGCCGCCGGTCGATTGGAACCAACTTCTTCTGACGACCCAAGAGGAGGTAGCATCTGCTCTCCCAATTCCGGCAGTTGCAGCGATTACAGGAGATTGGTCCCAGTCACTCTAGTCGACATCGCTGGCTTGGTCCCAGGCGCTCACGAGGGACGGGGCCGAGGAAACCAGTTCCTGTCTGATCTTGCTCGATGCGATGCACTTGTCCAGGTTGTCGACGTGGCTGGCTCCACAGACATCGAGGGCAACCCTGTTGGCTCCGGAGGCTCGGACCCACTCGAGGAACACATGTTCCTTCTGGATGAGTTGGACTCGTGGATTCTTGGCATACTCAGCAATGGATGGGATCGCGCCGCTCGCAGAGCACAAGTAGAGGGAGACAGCGCCATCAAGGAACACCTCCTTGGGAGACTAACCGGTATTGGGGCAAACGAGTTGAACGTTGGTGTTGGTACGACTGCTGTTCACCGAGAACACCCATCGGCGACAGACCCCCTGCAATGGGGGGAAGGAGAACTCACAACCTTGGCCTCTGCGATACGAAAGTCGATGTTCCCAATATCGATAGCAGCAAATAAGGCGGATAAGTCAATTGACACTGACTTCTCAGACCTGTCTTCCACTGTGGAGTCAGAAGGAGGCATACTAGTTCCCACCAGCGCTGAGGCAGAACTAGCTTTGCGTAGGGCATCAGCAACTGGTCTGATAGATTACAATCTCGGCGACTTATCCTTCCAGATAATTGAGGGCAGTGAGAAACGGCTTTCGGAAGCCCAGAGAAAGGCTCTGGAATCAATCGCAACTTCAATTTCTTCATGGGATGGGGGCGGATTAGTGGGCCTGCTGAGCGAGGTAGTTTTCGGCCAACTCTCACGGATTGTGTCATATCCGGTACAGGATGAGACGCACTGGGTGGATGGAGAGGGCAATCCTCTTCCAGACGCAATCCTGATTCCCCGAGGAACAACCTCGAGAGGCCTTGCGTATTCCGTTCACTCGGACTTGGGAGACGGCTTCGTCAGGGCAATCGACGCCCGTTCTGGCAGGGTCATTGGAGCGGATCACGAACTGACCGACGGAGACATCGTCAGCATTCAGGCCAAGACCTGATTGGTATCAGACAGCCTCCACGATGACGATGTATGTGACAGCGGTCCACGTGATATCAAACTCCTCGTCAGAGTCGATAATCTGACCGATGACAGGCGCTGGAGGCGAATTCACATCTGCTGTAATCGTTGCAGCCCATGTACCGCGACCCAAACCACCATCGGTCCAACGATCTCTAATCTCGCTCTCGCTTCCTCCCTCTTCGGTGTATTCGGTACCGGTGTAGTTGTCCGTGATATCCCATCTCATGGTGAAACCGCTGTCGCCTCCCGAGCATTGTCCTTCTGCGGTTTGATTTTCGATTCCATCCAATTCACTCAGATCGCTAGCACCCTCGACGCTATCCGTGAAGCCAGGACCGGGGTCGTCGTTATCGAAGCAAGACACCTGCAATTCGACGTAACCTATGTTCATATTCGACTCTGTAAATAGATCGAATAATGTTTCATGAGTTTCCCCATCTTCAAGGACCACTGACTCTTCAAGCGAAATCACGCTCTCATTGAAGCTGATTTTGAGACTCCCTGCCAATCCAGGAGATCCTCCTCCGATCAGGTCGTCATCAATCAGTGAAGGCATAGCCGCGAAGTAGATTGGGAAAGCGACAAGGACAGCAACCGTCCCAGCTAGGGTCTTGACCTTCTGGGGCGTGTCTACAAGGTCTTGAAAGTCCATACTCGCTTCGAGCCTCGGTCACCAATCTACCTATCAAATCCTCTCCCTCTAGGAGCCCAGAGCATTCATTCGCACTCCGTTTCGTTCTTTTGCCAACGTTTCAAGTCGATTCCTTCGTTTGCAAACTGTTTCCTAGAGCGACGGAACTCCGGCAAGAGATAACCAATTATCGATCGCTCCACGAAACTCCATTTCCAAGGAATCCTAGGCAGCAGTTGCAACCACTCCTCAAGAAAACTCTCCCATTTTGAACCATCGAACCACTCTGGAATCTTGAAGGAGACGAAGGAAAGCCTACCCGCAGACCCAGGGACATAACTCCACGAGCGCATTGAGAAACCCTCGGCCTCGCCCTCATCGACCACCAATCCGAGCACCCTGGCTCGTTTGGCTAGTGGGACTATTATGGCCCATCTGTGAACTATCGTCGTCTCTTCGACCCGATGCATCTTCCAGCCACGACTCTCACCGATTACGCGCATCGCCCTTATTGCATCTGTAGGGGCGATGCTCACGGGAATCTCAAGCGGCCGCTCCATGGGTATCGGGGCACCCTCTAGGCTCTCGCCCATAGCGGCTTCGCGTCAATAGTTCCAATCGTCGATTCAACCAAACAGGGAGCCCAGACCTTCGAAGCCGCCGGCCTCTTCCTCTGCCTCTTCCTCAGCAGCTTCTTCTTCGGCAGGAGCCGTCTCAGAGGACGCCCCACCGGAAGCCACAGAGGGAGCAGACGAAGCAACCGGGGCCGCGACGGCAGCCGACATCGCTTCTTCGATGTCGACGGAGCCGAGCGAGGCCACAAGAGCCTTCACGCGGCCGCCATCAGCCTCAACCCCAGCGGCGGTCAGCACTGAGCTGACAGCGTCTTCGCTGATGTCCCTGTCTGCAGAATGCAACAACATTGCAGCATACACATATTCCATTTTTTTCACCTTTTTTTTCAACCGAAGAGGTCACCGAGTCCTCCGAACTCGGCTTCCTCCTCTTCCTCCTCTTCCACCTCAGCTGGAGCCTCCTTGGAGGGCCCATCCGAACTAGTTGCTTCGGAGTTTGCAACTTCAGCGCTCTGAGTCGCGGCACCCAATGCCGCTTGTAACTCTTCATCGAGAGCTGAGGAATCTAATCGTCCCGCTAGGGACAACGCACGATTGCGCGCTTGTGACAATATCATGGAAGCAGTCAAGTCGTTAATCACACCTGCCTCAATTGCTACTGACATGGCCTCGGTTGAAGCCTTTGAAATTAGGGCAGGAGTTGTTGCGCTGGAGAACCAACGGACGTTGCAGGCCAAGTTGAATGATCTTGAAGTGGCAGTAACTACGTTGTCTCGAAATCCATCCAGATCTAAGTCCAAATCGGATGCGGAGAACATGAAATCGTTTTCAATTACCCCTGTGAGAATCAGACCTATCTCAATCGGGTTAATGTCGAGCTTGGCCAACATGATTCCAAGGTCAGCAGAAATCTCCTCACCCTGGTTGACCACTGTCGTAGTCTTCTGAATCGCGACCTTCCCCCTGTCAATCTTCGCTGGAATTCCAACCGCGTTGAACTCACCAACTATTGGGCCTGGTCCAAATTCGGTTGGCCCCTCCTCTACGACGATGTCGCAAGGCGCCATATCGCCTTCCTTGGCAGGTCGGCCCTGACGAGTCTTCTCGAGCTCGTTGAATATCTCATAGGCATTCATCGATTCACTGTGAACGACGCAGGGCTGGTCTGCTCCTTCTAGAAGTGCATCCAAATCCTCAGAGGGCCTTCCGGCATCCAGCCAAGCCAGTCTCATAAGTGACTTCTTCGCCATTGTAATTGACATCCTTTCACGCAGTGTGTTGCGCATATCGATCATGTTGCTGGCCGGTACACCGGCCACGTCGATTACCGCAACTGAACCATCGCTGCTGAAAATCTCGGACAGCTCCGAGACCCGATCTCTCTTCCAGTCAGCTGCCTTAGGAATCAGAGAATCACCTCCACCTTGATAGAGGGCCCCATCGAGGTCTTGACATAGCAGGAGCGGATGTTTCCAGCACCACGTTCTAGCCTGCTCATGACCCTGTCCCAGACTGCAATGGCGTTGGAAGCCAAGTCATCTATTCCTTGTTCTCTGGAGCCCACAGCCGTGTGAAACGTCACGTGGTCTCTGGAACGTACAATGGCGGTGTCCTTCAACCCCATCGCTAGAATGGATGGTTCAAGTGTAGGGGGCACTGGTCGAGGCATCTTACCCCTCGGCCCCAGGACTCCTCCGAGGTGACGTCCAACCGTGCCCATGTGCGGAATTTCGGACAGGAAGAAGTCATACATCTTGGCCACCTTCCTCGCCTTCTGGCGATTTCCCCCAAGGTCCTCTATGGTCGATGGATCAATCACGTCAATACCGGCCGCTCTCGCCTTGGTGGCCATCTCACCACCTGCGAACATAGCTATTCGAACCGGCTTACCTCTTCCGGAGGGTAGCCTGACCTCCTCTTGGATTCGGTTTGTGGGAATCTTGAGATCTACGTCTTTGATGGTGAATGACATCTCCAGCGACTCTACGAAACCTCTCTCGGGGGCGCCATCAATGGCCTTTTGAATCGCTGTTTGCAGATTTTCCTTCATTTTCTCACCTCTGCGGTACACGAGGTTTCCCTCTCCCGCAATTCGTGTATTCTAACTGAAATGCTCGTTGAATGCCCCCTCGCTCATTGCCTTCAGTGCTGCTTTAGGCTCCATGCCCTCAACGCGCACACGCATCCCCACGCAAGTTCCCATAACCTCCCTGCACCTTGCGAACAAGGTCTTCCCGGTCAACCGGTCCTTCTGTGTCTCAGCGACGCTCTTGACCTGATCTATTGTCAGGTTCTCAGTGGAGGCCTCCCAAGAGCCATTACACTTCTTCTGTCCTAGTGCCTGCAACACCTTGTGCGGCGTCTCGTTCCGTGCTGACATCAATCTACCTCCTGTCTGTGCGACTCGCCGACCTGCTCTCCCTATTTGATGATGATGCAACGCCCAAAACAGTCAGATTGCGCTCACTCAACTCTCTGAGTAACCCTCACCTGATCGGCTCTAACAGTCAGAGCTACAGGGACCGCCGCCTCAAATAGCTCAACGGTTACCTCTTCCTTGGTTTCAGCCACTCTAGTGACACGCGCAGCTTGTCCTCTGAAGGCTCCACCGGAGATCTCTACGATACATCCCTCTTCGATTCCAGAGGTCGCTGCCTTGGGCTCGAGGTAGGGCAGGACATCCTCTAGAGGGGCCTCGCCACCCAGAACCTTGCTGCAGTTCTTCAGAGGAGTCACTCCGACACCCACTCTTCCAATCAGTTTCTGGACGTGATGTATTGCAGTGGCCTCGATGAAGATGAATCCCTTCAGGTGTGTGGGGTTCAGTACAGCGAAAATCTTGTCCCTGATATCCTTCAGAGAGCCAGTTCCAGAGAGTCTAGCTCTAATTTCACTAGCCACATTCTGCTCCTGCCCTATCGAAGTCTTGAGGATGTAAAGATAGGAGGCAACATCGCCGTACATGTCCCTGAGTTGGGGCGTGGAATCTTCTTTATCCTGAATTTGACCCGGATCTACCCATTCGTAGTTCTTGTACAGAACCCCCGGACTCACCTCAGCCTCTTTGGCCACATATAGGATAGGGGTGACGTCGTTTAGGCGGTTGCCAAACGCAAGCCCTCGGGCCATACCCGAGCGGACGAAGTCCAAATCCTCGGCTGGAATTCCTGTGCATTCAGTAACCCTAGCTACCACCGCATCCAAGTCGGCGGGGTCACCAATGCCGTTGATTCCGTCCCAAGCGCCGGGGAAATCACCCACCTCGTCTGCTCGCTGCATGAGCAGGACTTTCTCTTCACTTCGAAGGTATACGGTGAATGCCTCAGACACGATCCCACCTCACCCTGTCAGCCATCCGAAGAACGAAGGGAACACGTTGACCATCAAGGCGAGGATGACGAAACCAATCGCGCCTAGGACGAACATACCGATTCCGCAAACTATTATCGTCTGTCGAAACTCCTGCTTAGAAGGCTTCTTTGCCATCTTGAGTATCCTTGCGTAGGAACCAGTCTGTAGCCCCCTTACTCGTCCCTCAATCTCGTCCTGCCAGGACTGAGCCATCTCCTCTATCGGACTGACTTTGGACCTCTCTACAGCCATAGCCACACCTTGAAGCATCACGGCGACTTACAAACTCCATTTAAGGACGACGGGGGGGATGTTATTCACCACTCTTTAGTGCACATTGGTCACTAACTGACGAATTCGACGGTTCTGTTGCGCAGGTTCCTCATCTGCGTGTGTAGTGAAGCACCGTGAATCTGCTCGCTCTTCACGCCAGTAAGAACCAGTAGCACCCTGATTTCGTTTCCCATGGTATTGTCCGTAGTGACCCCCCAAATCATTCTGGCATAGGGGTTGATACTATCGCGGATTATCTTAGCACATTGCTCGGCCTCACCAAGAGTTAGCCCCGGCCCACCAACCACGTTGACCAGTGCCCCTCTGGCATCTGATATGTCGATATCCAATAGAGGTGACTTCAATGCCTCCATGGTTGCCTTCTCGGCACCTTCTTCGACAGTAGCCTCACCAAGACCAATCATTGCCACGCCACCACCGTTCTCCATTACCGAGCGCAAATCTTGGAAGTCGAGGTTGACCACTCCCTCTTTGGCTATCATCTCGGATACCCCTGAGATACTCCTCATCAGTAGCTCGTCTGCGACCCTGAATGCAGCATCGAGGGGAAGGTCACGAACACCCTCGACCTCCAGGAGTCTTTCATTCGGCAGGACAATCACTGTATCGCAGACCTCTCTGAGGCGCTCCAGTCCCCACTCGGCGTTCTGACGTCGAACCGCACCTTCGGACACGAAGGGGTAGCTCACAACTGCAATCGTTAGGGCTTCGGATGCTTTTGCGAGCCTGGCGACGACGTGAGCACTGCCTGTGCCGGTACCGCCGCCGAGGCCCGCGGTGATGAATGCGAGATCGCATTCTTCCACCTCTGTCTTTAGCACACGTTCGGACTCGTATGCCGCCTGCTCGCCCTTCTCCGGATCGCCTCCCGCCCCCCTGCCTCGGGCGGAGCGACCAATCAGGACCTTATTCTCCACATTGACTCTCAGCAGGTGCTGTGCATCTGTGTTGACCGCCATCCCCTTGACGTAATCTCCGTCGAACAAACCCTCCTGCTCCAATCGAGCGACTGTGTTTGATCCGCATCCACCACAACCGAAGACCCTAATTTTCGGTTGAAGCGACTTCAGGAGGTTCTCAAGATCCGGGGTTTCTTCAACATCCGGGTTGGTCGGGACGTGAGCTTCGTCCCCCCGAATCTCTAGAACTCTTTCGAGAAGATGCTTCACAGCGTTCAGGCACCTCCAAGAGAGGATAACCGTTGCCCCCGAACTGAACTTGATGAGGCGGGTTTTCGTGGAGGCCAAGAAGGGCCATTCACGCCAATAGGGCCCTTCGGGTCATTATGAATCTGGCAACGAACGTGTAAGCGCCCCCCCATGCGGAGACTGCCAGAGCAAACGTCATCCCATTGAGCTCCCCATTGCCCAGAAGAACCCAGTGCGCCATATCGTGTATTTCGGAGACATCCAAGCCTGCAACACCTACCTGAGCCTGCCATGCAGCTGCCAACAGAGCAATCAGAGTCAGGACAAGCCGATCAGCACGGGAGAAACCACCGTATATCCTATTGAGACCCACGGACTGTGCCTGTGTGCCCATGTAGGATCCGAACAGGGTAAGCATCCCAGCTAGAAACCCACTGCTCGGGTTGTCAACGAATGCGGTATTCACCCCAAGAGCTACTAGAAGACCTACGTCCACTACTCTGTCTATCGTATGGTCTAGGAAGTCGCCGTAGGGACCATCGACTCCTTGATGTCGGGCGAGAGCGCCGTCTAAAGCATCTAGGACGCCTGCTGCGAGAATGAGGACTACTCCACCTACTATGGCCAAACTACCTTGGCTATCGAAACCAGCATTTGCTAGCAGGTAGAACGAAGCCAGAGCTAGAAGCAAACTGCTCCAAGTCAGCACGCTTGGGTCCAAGTCACCCAACCTGAGGACCAACGGCTGGATGGCTTTCGTCCACCGTCCCCTCATCTTCTCGAACATGCTATCCCTCGTGAACCGCTACCCAGTCTATGGCCAAGTCAGGGCTCATTGGCTTGAAGCCATCTGCCATCCAGTCACGCAGAGTCGTAACAATGACTTCGGCAGAGTTTGCCGAGGTATCGAACTCGATCCATGGGACCTCACCCCGATGCTCGTTCCATGCCCCCCCCAATATTTCCCATTCGACGTTTTCTGTGGCCTTAGCACTCGAGTAGCGCCTTTTTTTCAACCTCTCCTCTAGGACGCTTGGGGCGCACCTCAGCAAGATGACTCCATCCACTGGAAGGCTATGAGAAAGGTGCCCATCGATCACGGTAATCGAATCTGGTGAACTCCTCCACTCATCTTTGAGTAATGAGGAGAGGGCTTCGAGGTCTACTGGGCGAGCATTGTCAGAGGAATCAACTTCACCAATGCAGTTGTGATGCTCTGCCAATTTCTCGACGGACTCGACAGTTATTCCCGAGTCCGCCAACAGAGAGGCTACCGTTGTCT
>Ga0066372_10000323_pt1 | contig 17491 bp, 22 predicted proteins | sample Knorr_S15_td_250_FD_77011 | JGI IMG/M metagenome (GOLD analysis project Ga0066372, IMG submission 77011) | Marine microbial communities from Southern Atlantic Ocean transect - Knorr_S15_td_250_ad_251m_LV_A | ecosystem: Environmental > Aquatic > Marine > Oceanic | place: Southern Atlantic ocean... | reverse complement strand
ACCCAAAATGCAGTACCAGCTGCTCCACCCCATGCGAATTCTCCTAAAGAACTTATATTCTTATTCCTCACAGGATCAATGACCACAGAACCACCTAAACTGAACCCAATTCCTTCAAAAAGAGTCTCGCTCCATCTACCTTTAGCAATTTGAGATAAATCAACATTTTTTTCTAGTTGATTAGACATCATTAATTCAGTAGTTTTTTTCCCTAAAATAGTAGTTCCATTTATAGTTCCTGTATTCTGGAGCATGTTACAAAATTTCATGTAATCATCAATTGTAGATAATAATCCACCTCCACCAGAAAAACTTTTGGGAGTCTTAGAAAAAGCACTTGATTGAGAGTCATCAGAGAGTTTATAACCACCATTTTTTGCATCGCATACATAGCAACTTGCAAAACGTTCTTTTTTTTCGTTAGGAATTGTGAAGAATGTATCATTCATATCAAGTGCGTCTAGAATTGTTTCTTTGAAAAACTCGAACAAAGTTTTATTAGATATTCTCTGTATTATGAATCCCAAAATATCTGTAGAAATAGAATAATTAAAATGTTCTCCAGGGGAAAATTCTAATGGTATATCCGCCAAAAGTTTAATGTATTCATCGGGATCTAATTTATCTCCTTGAGCTATCATTATGCCTTTATCTCTATACATTTCATCAACAGGAGTTTCATTTGTAAAATGGTAAGTTAAACCTGATCTATGAGTTAATAAATCATGTATAAGCATTTTTCTGTTTGGCGCTTTTGTTTTGAAATTATTTTTATCTCCTGATTCATAAACTTTCATATTCTTCCATTCAGGAATAAATTTTTCTACTTCATCACTTAAATGAATTAATCCCTTTTCAAATAATGACATGATACAAACACTGGTTATAGGCTTAGTCATAGAGTAAATTCTGAAGATAGTATTTCTATTAATAGGTTTTTCTCTTTCAACATCCATAAACCCTTTTTCGAAATAACCCACCTCTTCATTATTTTGAGAAATCAAAATTGAAGATCCTGGTAAATGTTCTGTAACGTATTTATCTAATAAATATTTATTTAGATAATTTAATTTTTTTGGAATTACTTTAGACATTATATTTCGTTGTAATCTCCGTATTTATTCTCAGATTTTATACTGGGTTTACACCAAAAAACTATTAAAATTATCACACCAACAAATCCCACTAAACCAAATAAACCAATTATGGAGTTAGGATCTTGAGTACTACCAGGTGCCAAAAATTCCGAAACTTGAATCATATAGACAGGAAATAAAATCAATTGCCACCACCCAGTTTTGTTTATGTCATGAAGGCGTCTTGAAGCTACAGCTAGTGAAGGGGACAAAAGTGCTAAAAATCCTATAAATTGAAAAATTCCAACAAATGAATCTGATAATATTCTTCGAGCAGCTGTATCTATTAAAAGTGTAATAATCGATACCATTAAACCAAATAAAGCAAACCACCAAAATTCAGCCCTTTTGGATCTTCCATGGAAATTTTTATAATCTATAAGACATTTAATAACTGCAATTTTAAAATTCATTTTTTCAGCACTTTTCTAGGAGATAAAAATCTCCTCGATTTGATTAGCCAAATTGTAGTCTTTTTTAGTAATGGCGTTTTCAGAATGAGTAAATAATATTATTTCAACTTTATTATAAACATTGGTAATATTTGGATGGTGATCTTCCTTTTCAGCTATTTGAGCTATTTTATTGATAAATTCAATAGCATTTAAAAAAGAATCGCATTCATAAGATCTAAATAATTTATTATCTTTAATTTCCCAATTATGTGGTAGCTTGCTCAATCTTGTTTTTCTCCTATAATGAATATATTAATTCTATTTTATTTATAAAGGATTTCAAATGATAGCTGAAGACATTAAAGATTTTAAGGGTTTTTTTCCTGCGAATCCTACTCCTGTATTCCAAGGAGAGGGAGTTAGAGAAGATGCTTTAAGAGCAATTTTAGAATATGACATCAAAAATGGAGCAGGAGGTTTTTGGTTAGCAGGGACAACAGGAGAGGGTCCAATATTAAGTGAGATACAGCGTCGTGAAACAGCCGAGATAGCTGCAGATGTTTGTAAAGGGAGGGTTAAAACAATTATGCATGTTGGCGGAATTACTACAGAACTTTCTATAGCAGGAGCAAAGGCCGCTAAAGATTCTGGTTGCGATGCAATTTGCCTTTTACCACCTTTTTTATATCCTACTGATGAACAGGGTGTTATTGATTTTTATAAAGAAGTTTCAGATGCATGTGAAAACCTTCCTTTTTTTGTTTATAATTTACCCCAAATAACAGGAATTGAATTTGTTCCGGGTAGTGCAAATGCACCTGGGCAAGTATCTATGGATAAAGTCATTACTGAAGTTCCCAACATAGCAGGTTTGAAACATTCTGCAGCTAATCAGGCTCTCATCCCTGTTTTTGCCTCTATGGGTCTGGCCTGTTTTTCTGGAAATGGTTTTTTACCTTTACCTTCTTTAACTTTAGGTGCAGTTGGAACTGTAGATGCTCCATTGTCAATAATTCCTAAGGTTTATAACGATTTATATAATGCTTGGATATCTGGAGATATTAAATTAGCTGAGGAAAAACAAAAAGAAGTAACTACAAAAATTAGTGTATTGAAATCTTATAACTCAGCTGCAGATGCTTCAAAAGCCCTATTGTCTGAAATTCTTGAAATTGATTGTGGAAGGTCAATTTTACCTAATAGAAGACTTACAGATTCTGAGATTAAAGAACTTATTTCTAGAGCAAAAGAAGTCGAATTAATTTAATAATTGCAGACCATTTCGACTAGATTTTCTGCATATGTTGTAGAGGATTTTATTCTTGCTTCAGCTTGATCAATATTATTTACTGTTAGAACTCCAAAAATTATAGGCTTGTTTTTTTCAAGGCTTACTTTTTGTATGCCATAAACAGTATTTTCGGCTATATATTTGTAATGATCCGTTTCACCTTTTATTAGGCATCCTATTGCAATGATTCCATCTATATCTGTATCTAGAAGTTTGTTACATGCAAATGGGATTTCAAATGAACCTGGAACCGTATGATTTATGATATTTTGAACCCCTAATTCTTTTAATCTTTTTTCACTATTAATGGCCATTTTTTCTGTAATGACAGAATTGAATCTTGCTCTTACTATAGCAACTTTTATTTCTGAAGGATCATTAATGAAATCTACCAATTTTCCAGATTCTTTATTCAATATGATGTCCCATTTTTGAACTTTTTATTTTTAAATATTCTTTGTTTTCAGGTCTAGCACTTGTATTTAAAGGAACCGTTGAGAGTATTTCTAATCCAAAGCCATCAAGACCTACAACTTTTTTAGGATTATTAGTTAGAAGATCAAATTTTCTAACTCCTAAATCTCGTAATATTTGAGCTCCAATTCCGTAACTTCTAAGATCCATTGGGAATCCAAGAGACAAATTAGCATCTACTGTGTCTAAACCTGTATCTTGTAAACTATATGCTTTGATTTTATTTAATAATCCAATTCCTCTACCTTCCTGTCTCATATAGACGAACACACCAGATTCAGAATTAGAAATTTTTTCTAAAGCTGAATCTAATTGATCTCCACAATCGCATCTTATTGAGCCTAATATGTCTCCAGTTGAGCATTCAGAATGAACCCTGACGAGAGTTGGTTTATTTGGGTCCACTTCACCTTTTACTAATGCGATTGGCTCTGATTTATCTACTGATGATTTAAATGCGTAGACTGTGAAATCTCCATATTTTGTTGGCAATTTTGCACTAGCTATTTTTTCAATAAGTTTTTCTTTAGCAATGCGATACGCGATGATATCTTCTATAGATACAATTGGTAATTTATATTTTTCAGAGATTTTTGTTAAATCATCTCCTCTAGCCATAGTGCCATCTTCATTCATGACCTCACATATTACTGTAGCAGGAGTTTTACCAGACAATTTAGCAAGATCAACCGATCCTTCTGTATGTCCAGCTCTAACTAAAACTCCTCCTTTTTGATATTTCAGAGGAAAAATATGTCCAGGTTTTACAAAATCCAATGGCTTAGCATTTGGATTACTTAATTTTTTTACTGTAATAGCTCTATCTTTTGCAGAAATTCCTGACTCTATTCCTTTAGATGCATCAACAGATACTGTAAAAGCCGTATTCATCGATTCTGTATTTTGAATGACCATAGGATCAAGGTCTAAATTCCGTACTATTTCACCTGAAAGAGGACAGCAAATTAATCCTCTAGCTACCGTTGCCATAAAATTAATATCTTGAGGATTACAATCTTGTGCAGGTAAAGCTATGTCACCTTCATTTTCACGACCTTCATCATCTACAATTATTACCATTTTTCCTTTTTTGAAGTTTTTAATGGCTTTTTCAACTGAAGTCATTTGTTTATTTGAGGGCCCTTTTGTATTTAATTTTTTATCCATGGCATTAATTCTTCATTATTTGTTCTACATATTTTCTAATATATCTAGCATTTATGTCAGTTTCTATATTAACAATTTGATTCTTTGTTAAATGTCCTAATGTGGTAATATCCATTGTATGAGGGATTAGTGATATTGCAAACTGATTGTTTTCTATACTAACTATAGTTATACTCGTACCGTCTATTCCAATGTATCCTTTTTCAACAATATTATCTATTATTATTTTTTCAGCTTCAAAAATGACCTCGTTACTATTTTTTAGGATGCTTATTTTTTTACAAATAGCAGTACCTTCGATGTGACCCTCTAATAAATGTCCCCCAATTCTTTTATCAAAAGTGGCTGCTCGTTCTAAATTTACCATAGATTTTTCTTGTTCAGAACCGAAAAAAGTTTTACTTCTTGTTTCTTCTGTCAATTGAAAATGTAATGAATCATCTGTAATAGAAGTAATTGTCAGGCATATACCTGAAACCGAAATAGAATCACCTATATTAGAACCTTCAATTACTTTTTTACAATCAATTACTAGGTCGTTTTCTTTAATTTTTCTTATTTTGCCTATTTCTTCGACTATGCCTGTAAACATTTTATATATCAATTTCTCCAGTAAATAAAAAATCTTCACTTATCTCTTCTATTGTAATATTTTTTAGTTTGATATGGTTATTTATATTTGTAATTCCCAATCCTCCTATTGGATTTGGTGCATTTTGTCCTCCAAAAATTTTTGGAGCGATAAATGTATAAAGTTTATTGATTAAATTATTGTCAAAAAAAGCACCTGCTAGTGTAGAACCTGATTCTACCAAAATACTATTACAGCCTAACTTATATAGAGTTTCTACAACATAATTTAAGTCTATTGAGTTTTTGCATTTGTAATGCTTGATGTGTGTGGGTAAGTTATTTACCTTGACATTATTGTCAGTGAACCATAAAACATCTCCAAATTCTTTTTGATTGAAAATTCTGTAATTTTTATTTAGTTGACCTTTATGATCTAATACAACCCTATATCTAGGTCTGTTTAAATATTTATTACTTTCTCTTGCGGTTAACATAGGATCATCTGATAAAACAGTATTTATTCCCGTTATAATGGCATCGGAATATTTTCGAATTTGGTGCACTCTTTTTCTAGAGTCTTCATTTGTTATCCATTTTGATTCATTGTTGGTAGTAGCAATTTTCCCATCAATAGTCATCGCAGTTTTTAATGATATATAAGGTTTTTCATGTATTATTTTATGCTCATAAGATTCATATAATTTTTTACATTCAGAAATAGAATTTTTATCCCATTTGTGATTGATTTTAATCCCTGCTTTAATTAATTCTTCAAACCCTTTACCATTAACCTTAGGATTTTTATCTATAGTTGGACAAGAGACCTCTTTTATACCAGATTCGATTATTAATTTAGTACAAGGGATCCCTTTAGAAAAAAAATTATGAGGTTCTAAAGTACAATACAAAACAGAGTCTTTAGTATTATTTTTTGCTCTTTTGATTGCTAATATTTCAGCGTGTTCTTTTGGAGATGGCATAGTATGACCTTCCCCAACTATTCTACCCTTAGATACAACTATGGCACCAACAGCAGGTCTAGGGGAGACTAAACCAATCGATCTTTTTGCTAATTCAATTGCGCGATTTTGAAATTTTTTTTCATCCATTTAATCTTTTTTTGAAATATGTTTTTCAAAATCCTTAAAAACCTTACTTGCAGTTGGATCTATTTGACCTTGATATCTACTTGATAACTCAGGAGAACCATATGGTTTTTCTACTTCGGAAGTCATTGTTTGAAAAGATATTTGCCCGATTCTCATGCCATAGTACAAAGTTATGGGAAGTCTTGATACATTTGCCAATTCTAAAGTTAAATTTCCATCAAATCCTGGATCTACAAACCCTGCTGTAGAATGAATTAATAGACCTATTCTACCCAATGAACTTTTTCCTTCTATTCTAGCAACCATATTATTTGGAATTGAAATTTTTTCTAAAGTGGATCCTAGCACAAAATCTCCAGGATGAATTATAAAAGGATCATTTTCATCGATTATTACTTGTTCATTTATGTTAGGAAGTTCTTTTTTTAGATCGATAAAAGGAGCACTTGAATTATTAAAAATGAGCAACTTTTTATCAAGATGAAGATCTACGCTTGCTGGCTGAACGTCTTTTTCAAAATAAGGATTGATTCCAATTATTCCAGCCTTAACGGCAGCTTTAATATCTTTATCTGACAAAACCATATTCACCTCATAATTTTTTTTTTAGGTTATGATGAAATTATATTTCAAATTATTTAAAAGAGTATAACCTATTAAAAGGAAAATGCTTTATATATGAAATTAAACTAAAAAATGGTCATATTAAATCAATTTACGAAATCATTAATTCTTTCAATACTTTTTATTGTATTTTTATCATTCATATTCTCTTCATTTGAAGTCAAAGGACGCTCAATGGAGCCAACTCTAATCAGTGGAGATAGGGTTTTGGTGCTAAATTTGAATTACATTAACCTCCCGTTTACAAATAAAAAATTAATAATTCAAATGCCTAAAAAAAATTCATTATTAGTTTTTCATAGTGATGAAACAAACGTAGATTTAGTAAAAAGAGTAATTGGACTTCCAAATGATGAAATAGATATCAAGAATAACACCGTTTATGTAAATGGTGAAATTCAATCTAGAGGTATCACTTTAACAACACCTAAAAATAACTTCCCTTTAATAATTGATGAAAATTGTATTTTTGTGTTGGGTGATAATAGGAATTTTTCAAATGATTCGCGATATTTTGGGTGTGTTCCTTTGTATCAATTTAAGGGTGAAATAGCTTTAAGAATTTGGCCTATAGACAAATTTAAATTATTTCGATAGCTACTTAGCTTTTTACTTCTTCCCAAAATTCTACCCATGTTTTGGGTCCATTTGATTCATCTAATAGTTCATTAAATTTTTTATAAGTTTCACCCATACTAGGAAAGTCATTATCTGGTCTATAAGGAGAGTCAATAATTTCAGTAGACCAATGCATATAAACTCTATTTAATTCTTCCTTGGGACAAGGTAGAGTCCCACCATTATAATAAACTAAACACTTTGATCTTTGTCCTGATTCTGTGTATATATCTGCTATTTCTCTAAGTAATAATGCAGCATTTCTTGCCTGACCCGATTTTGCTTTGTAAACCCTTCGAATAGTATACATTGTTCTCCTTTTGAAATTTTATTTATTAATAATTATTTTATGATATACGATTGAAAAAAAAACTAATTTCTATAGGAAATTTTGTTGGTTCTTTACCATTGATAATTTCAAATTGAGCAATATTATTGTTGTTTAGTTTTATCGCAGAAGGAGGAGCAACAATGTATCCATTAGATAGTAAATTTATTCCATTTAATTCTTTTTTATCTTTGAACATTTCCCAATGGAAATTGGGAATATTTTTTGAAAATTTAAACCACATTTGAATTTTATTTTCGGGAGTCAATATTGATGTTTCTGATTCAAATCCAGACTCCAATAAATTTATTAAAATCACATCCGAAATATTTGGTTTTGGTTTATTCTTTATAAATGTTATTAATTGAGAGATTCTACTTTCACTTTCAAATTCAATAACGCTCAAATTCCCTTTTTCTCCAAGAATGAGTCCACAATTATCTAATTTTTTTGATCCAAAATATTCATAGATTTTCTCTTCAGAAATCGTTATCCCCGATAGAGCATTTTTGTACAGAAAATATCCTTCTCCATTTGCATATAACTCTTGACTAAATGGTTTGATTGGGAATGGTAATAATCCAAAGTTTTTATATTGAAATAAAGTTTGGATCATTTCTAATTCATTTTGCATTTTGAATCAAATCTTGTCTGGCCAATCTACTGTTACTCCATCAATATCTAATCCTATTAATCTATCAACTTCTTCGGGTTTTTTAAAGCCCCAACAACTTACCGAAAAGTTTTCTAGTTTGCTGATATTTTCTTTTGTTAGTAGCTTGTAGTATGGGAAAATTCCATCTAAGTTTATAGAACTTGCAAAATTTATTATGTCTTTATTTATAATTTTTACCAAAAAACCAACTACTATATCATCTGAATAATCTCTTAGTTTAATTAATTGTTCGGGTAAAAAAGAACAGAAAGTTATTTTGGGCTCTATATTTTTAGATTTATAAATTTTGTTCTTCCAGAAATTATGTGATTTTATATTTTCCATGACCCTTTCCACTAGATCAATTTCTTTACCTTTAATTTCAACTACAAAATTTACATTGTGATATTTTTCCAAAACTTCAGAAAACTTGGGAATTCTACTATCTTTAAATTCACTTGAAAACCATGACCCAAAATCATAAGTTAACAATTCGTCAAGATTTTTATCATTAACCTTTCCTGAACCATTGCTAGTTCTATCAATGGTTTCATCATGTATTATTACTACTTCTTGATCGTTAGTTAACTGAACGTCAAACTCTATATATTTACATCCTTTAGATATCGCTAAATCGAAGGAATTATAAGTGTTTTCAGGTGCTTCACTTGATAACCCCCGATGAGCGACAACATATAAATTTTCTTTCATTTATTTTGACTTAAAAGCTGAAATTGATTTAGTTTCTTTTTCTCTAACTTCTTGACTCTTTATGACAGTTTCTTCGGCTATATCTAAAGGGACTCTAGTTATTCCGTCTGTATCTCCTATAAGTAAATCACCTGAATTTATTTTCAAACCAGCAACTTCAACTTCAGTTTGAGTTTCGATTAAATTGAAAGGGCCATGTCCAGGCACTTTACCAGTTCCCCAAACAGGCATATCAGCATTTATTATTCCAGGTAAATCTCTAATTGAACCAGCTCCAATCATTCCCACTGCACCCAGTGATCTCGCCATATGTGCCATAACATCACCTATAATAGCAGCTCTTCCTTGGTTTTTTTCAACGTCCATCAAAATACCAAAAACAGGTAATTCTGATTTCCCTATGTTATCGTAAAATTCCATAAATTCTATTTTTGATTTTGGTTCATATAGAGGGCATACTTTTCCTGTTACGGCAATACCAACAACAGGGTCTTTCAAATAATAACATTTCAATTGTGGCCCTGAATAATCTGTACTCTCGTCTGCATAGCCTCTTATTAAAATCATCGCATTTTGTACTGTAGCTGAATCATACTTTTTTAATTCATTTATTATTTTCAATAAATCCATTTTTAATTCCTTTTCTAATTGTTTTCTACAATAAAATCATCTAGTAATAATACTTCCCTTTAAATAGCTTGCATCATCACTAATTATAAAAGCTACAATTTTTGCAACTCCATCCGGTTCACCTAATTCATCTGAACTTTTTTCAAAATGTTTTTGATCACCAGTATTTTGTAGAGCTTCTTTTAGTTGTCTTACTTTTAATGGAGATCTGATAGACCCGGGCAATATATCATGTATTCGTATTCCATGGTTAGATAAATAATTTTGTAAATGGAATGTTAGTCCATGTGTTCCACCTTTACTTGCACTATAAGCTGGAGAAGAACCAGGAGAATGAACCCCAGCTCCTGAAGATGTTAAGAGTATAACCCCACTTTCTCTTTTCTTCATTAATTTTGCAACAGCTCTAACAACGTTGTATGTCCCGTTAAGATTTAAATTGATTATTCGGTCCCAAGTCTCTGGAGCTAAATCGTCTATATCAACCATTGAACCTTCCAGTGCACCAGCAAAATGGACAAGGGTATTTATTCCTCCATCAAAGTAATTTTCAGCTTCAAAAATTTTCTTCTCAGTTTCATCTATCGAAGTTACGTCCATTAAAACAGACCTAAAATTTGAACCTAAAGCTTTTAATTTTGCAGATACTTCTACTAGTCCTTCAGAATTTATATCGGCTAAAATTACATTTGCACCATGTTTTGATACTTCTAATGCTGACGCTCTGCCCATTCCAGTTGCTGCGCCTGTTATAAGTATATTTTTATTGTTTAAATCTAACTTCATTCTTATTAATATTTATCCCAAGTTATACCAGCTTTTTCTGAAAATTTTAATGTCTCAGCATAAGAAGGTTCAAATTTTTCTCGTGGAATATGTTCAATCAAAATATGGGCATCTGGGCAAATCTCTTGCATCCTCTTAAGAAAATAAACTTGATCCATCATGCCGCTTCCTAAATATTCTTCTTCAAATTTTAATAAAAGAGAATCTACCACTGTGAAATCTTTCAGATCCGCACTAATAGTGTGTTCTCCAAGTAAAGTAAAAAATTCTTCTAGGAAATCCTTTGTGTTATATGCCTGTTCCAAATTTGAAATAAAGTTGACTGGGTCTTGGTTGAATTTAAGATTTTTAGATCCAACTGCATCTATAAATTCTTTTGCTCTTTTAGCAGAGAATATGGGAGATACATATGCACCTTCAAGTAAGAGCATCATCCCTTCAGATTCGGCAACAGATGCAATATCTTTAGTTGAATTAATCAATCTTTCAAAGACTTCATCAGAATGATTTTCTGGATGCGGTTGCCATGGTCCATTTGGATTTATACTGCCAGGTCTTAGATATGTACTATGGCATCCAATCTTTGCAGATACTACGCAAGTGTTTTTTACAAAAGTTATTGTCTCTTTTCTAATATTTTCATCTGGATGTACAAGACCGCCTCCATATCTCCCTCGAGAATTACCGATAAGTAAGGAATTTTTATGAAATTTTTCTTTGATTTCTTTTATGTTTTCTTCAGTAACAATAGTTGGGTCAGAAACGACTATATTATGTACTGTAAAACCAATTGAAGATACTTCTTTTAGATCTTCATTTGAATATGCTAAAACATCATAATTTCCAGGGATACGGTTCTTCGATGCGTTAGCTCCTGTGGCTCCCAGCATTGAGGCTGCTCCTAAATGCATATTACGTCCCTCTCTACTTGATAAATCTAAGTATAGCAGAAGGATTATCAATTTTTTTTATATTCGATGTAAGCATAGGATCTGTGATTAAAATATTAATCTTCTATATCCATCTTCTAGTTTTATTTTTATAATCTTCATATCCCTCGATAGGAAATAATTTTTTTTCTTCAAATATTACTACCAATTTGTGAATTAATATGATTCCAATTATTGAACCAACTAGTATTCCTATAGAAAACAGAATTATTGAAACACCGAGTGATGTTACAAAGAATGAAAGGTACATAGGATTTCTAGTGAATCTAAAAATTCCTGTAGTTATAATTTTTTTTGTGGAGATGAAAGGAGCTGGAGATTCTTGATTTGCATAAAACTCTTTCAACGCCAAAATCATAATTAGAACACCGAGAATACAAATCATTGTTCCAAGGTAAATGAAGAAAAGGTTCTTTACCTTAATCGCATTGAAACCCATCTCTATTATCAATCCCAAAATAACAGGAAAAAAAAATATTAATGGTGGGATTTTTAGTTTAATTAATAAAGTAAATTTGGTATTCATTTATTTATAAAAAAATGAGATTAATTCTTTTTTTTCAATTCGTATCTTAAAGCTATTGATTAACATATTACTTTTTTTATGATATTTATAATATGAAAAAAGTAGTAACCATTTTAATTTTAATATTTATACTTTCTTGTAGTTCTGGTTCACAAAATCTAGAAACAGAGAATATAGATTTAAAGAATAAACTAGATACTTTAGAAAGACAGAATTTAGAATTTAATGAAAAACTTAATAACCTTCTAAGACAGAATCAGGATTTACAGGAAAAACTAAAAACCCTAACAGAATTTAACGACCTTTTAGAAACAGAGAATTTAGAATTAGCTGAAAAACTAAAAGCTTTAAGAAAATAGTTAATTTCTATTTCTTTGCTCAACTTTATGATATTTATAATATGAAAAAAGTAGTAACCATTTTAATTTTAATATTTATACTTTCTTGTAGTTCTGGTTCAAGAAATCTAGAAACAGAGAATATAGATTTAAAGAAAGAATTAGAAACCCTCCAAGCTGAATATCTAACCTTAGAAACTGACTATCTAACGCTCGAAGCTGAACATCTATCCCTAGAAACTGAATATCTATTACTAGAAATGAGCATTAAGAATTTAAGAGCACAATACGAAAGTTCTGATATTGAAAGCAGTATCAAGAGTAAAGAATGAAAAAAGAAATTGAAAACTTTGATGTTATTATTGTTGGTGCTGGTATAGCTGGGATCACAACAGCATACTACTTACAAAAAGAAAGAACTAAATCTAGTTATTTAATACTCGAAAGTCTGGACAATTATGGAGGGACTTGGTACACCCATAAATATCCTGGAATAAGATCTGATAGCGACTTATATACCTTTGGGTTTGAGTTTAAACCTTGGACAAGTGCTCCCATAGCAACAGCAGATGAAATATTAAAATACCTAGGCGAAACCATCAAAGAAAATCAAATTGATGAACAAATTAGATATAGACATAAAATTATTGAAGCTGAATGGTCTAGCAAAAAAAAATCTTGGATCTTAAAAGTAGAAAGATCGGATACTAAAAAAATTATATATTTCTCTTGTAATTTTTTAATGATGTGTCAAGGATATTTTCGTCATAATGAAGGTTATACTCCTAAATGGAAAGATATGGATAAATTTAAGGGGAAGATAGTTCACACCGAGGAATGGCCAGAAAATTTGGACTATAAAAATAAAAAAATCATTCTTATAGGATCAGGTGCCACAGCAGCTACAACAGTTCCAGCAATGGCCTCAAAGGCAAATCATGTAACTATGTTACAAAGATCTCCCACCTTTTATAGAACCTCAACAGTCGGAACAGAAGAATTAGTAGAACGTTTAAATAAATTCACCGATGATGAAAAATGGACATATGGAATAGTTAGACAACAAATTTTAATTAATCAAGAAATATTTATACGAAGATGTATTGAAGAACCAGAAGTGGTTAAAGAAGAGTTAATAAATGAAGTGAAAAAAATATTAGGACCTGATTATGATATAGAAAAACATTTCACTCCCAGCTACAGACCTTGGCAACAAAGAATTACACTAACAACAAATGGAGATTTATTTAAATCGATAGCATCCGGGAAAGTATCTGTTTTTACAGATGAAATAGACAAATTTACATCAAATGGAATATTACTGAAATCTGGATCTGAAATAACTGGAGATATTGTTGCTACTGCGACTGGTTTTAATATGAATATATTAGGAGATATTCAATTTACTATAGATAATAAAAAGCTCCATCTTGAAGAAACAGTAACTTATAGAGGAATGATGTTTACAACGGTTCCAAATCTTTTATGGGTCTTTGGTTATTTTAGAGGTGCATGGACTTTGAGAGCTGAACTACTAGCAAGATTTTTATCAAGATTACTAACCCACATGGATAATTTGGATGTAAAAAAGGTTACAGTAGCTTTACGAGAAGAAGATAAGAAAATGAAATTATTACCTTGGATTGCGGATGAAGAATTTAATCCAGGATATTTATCTAGAGTAATGGCAAAAATGCCAAGAAGTGGGGACAAACCTGAATGGGTACACAATCAAAATTATTGGTATGAAAAAGATACAATTCCTACAATCAATCTAGATGGTGAAGAATTTCTATATGACTAAAATACTAGATCTATGATTTCAGAATTGTCTATCTAAAATAGTTTACAAATAGCTAAACCAAGTATTGCACCCAATACTATAGCGCCAACGTATGAAACTATTTCATTTCCGTTAATTTTATTAAGCCAATTTAATTTATTATCCATATCTATATTGTACTTATAATTATTTATTTATCGAATTGTCTAAAAAATTATTTTTATTTAATAAGAAGATAATTTCTGCAGCATGTCCTATTGATATTATTTCATCATTTACTTGTATTTGTTTTGGAAGATTAAATTTTAAATGAATTTTATTTGATCCAGATTTTATCATTTCTATGAATTCAGAATTTGTAATCGAAATATTTTCATCTTGTTTTGATGTATAAATTTTCTTTGCAAGAGTATTTGGATCGAAATTTTTACTTAAAAAATTTAGGTAACCATTTACCCAATTTTCAGCAACTGATTTTGAAATTGGATCATTTATTCTTGCGTTATAGTCTGTGAAAAAACCTTTACTACCTAAAAAATGTATCGAAATACTTTGATTGTTTAATTTATCAATATCAACATCATTAAAAAATGAAATTGCAAAACCATTTTCCACCAATTGAGTCTGTAAGTAATTTGTTTCTAATTGAGATACATTGGTATCTTCTTCCTTTGATAATACCGAAGCAAAACCAGCAACTTCACCCAACTGAATTAATGTGGGTTCTACACGAATCGTTCCAAAACCTATATGAGTTGCAGAAAGACATACTGTAACCATAAGATTATCAACACCCTTTGGAAGTAAACTTCTATATGGTATTTGGGAAGGTCTAGTTTTTTCGGATAATAAAACTTTTCCATCATGTAAACTTCCTGGTTGTCTATCAATGGTACATTCATGAGAATCCATTGGCCAATCAGCTATTGCTATAGAATCTTTTTGGATTGGTGTTCTCTCAAAGCTAGATGATAATGATGCATCTTGTTCAGTAAAAATATACCTTCCAACAATCCTTCTTGCTTCTCTTACGTACATTTCTTTTGGAAAATTTTGATTGTCAACAAATTCGTCTTTTGATAATCCCCATTTTTTCGAAGTTTCTCTAATGTTTTTTGGTACTTCTTTGTCATTTTGCAAAAAGTACAAAAGCCCTAGAGCATGTTCTCTATGTAATTTTGAAATAACTAACCTTGTCTTTGTATCTGCTTCTGGATAAGAGTGGTTTATTTCAGGTAAGTTTCCATCATTCCAACTTATTTTATTATTAGGGATTCTAGGACCTCTGATTTTATAATTATTTATATCGTTGACAAGGAATTGGCTTTTTAGATGATGACGTTTTTTTCTTGATTCCTTTTCAGACTCTAAAACTCCTAAGTAGTTTTTTCGGTCATATCCTTTGGGTTTATCTATAGAAATCATTAAGTCAGGGTCTGATGTTAGGCAAACTCTATAAGTAAATGCTTGAATTGCTTTGTCTCCTTCTCCTGTACTTCCACTAAAAATTAATTGTGAAGTTACAGGAAAAGTGTCTAAATTAAGATCTCCTTCAGCAGCTTCAAGAGGAAAAGCTCCAAAACCATGTGTTGAAAAAATACGCCCTGCATGTGGCTCATTAAATTCTGTATTTGATTCTCTTCCAACCCTATAAGGAACTCCAGAAAGACTAGCGAGATCACCTTCATAAGAAGCATCTACATATGTTTTAGATATAAGTTTTAATTTTTCTTTATTAACAATTGATTTAATTTCAAGGGATTTAATTTGATTATTTTCGATATCAAGCTCATTAGGTATGAAAGATTTATAAATTTTTATTTGTTTATTATTTTTAACAATGTTATTAAGAATACGTTCAGCAACATGAGGCTCAAAAGTTAATCTTGTATCTTTACAAACTTTAACTTGTTCTGAATTTTCTCCATATTTATTAATATAAAATTCGATTATATTTTCAGTAATTTCATTAAAAATAGGTGAACGAAACCCATTGTAAAGTCGATCCATAACTCCTAATCCATTTGCGAGTATCCCGCCGAGTTGATCGGTAGACGATATTAAGGCAACTTTAAGTCCTTTGCGTCCAGCTGTAACAGCACTAGCTATCCCAGAGGGAGTACCTCCGAAAACAGTGAGATCTATGATAATAGATTTTTCAGGCATATGTTTTATTTAATATCCTAATATTATAGATACTTTTCGTTCTAAATTGGCACTATAGAAGTTCAGTATGAATATTACTAATAAAATTAAATTACAGCATAAAGTCTATTAATACCTACATATTCAACTAATTCAGAGTAATCTGTGACTGATAAAGGTCCATCATCAGTATTTGCAATTTTCACAGGTTTTCGTGAAATATATTCACCTTGATCAAATAAACTATAAACTATATATGCTATATCTAATGAATCAACTTTTAATTTTTTATTAGATTCAAAATTTGGTACTAATATAGGGCCTGTGTCAACTTGAAATCTTGGAACTGATGGTATCACATTCATAGTTTTTATTGGATATTCGAGGATTGCTTTTTGTTGTGTCTTATCATTAAATAATTCTGTCTGTCCAACTAAAACAGAATTGTTTAATGTTGAATCAACTATACTCTGTTTATTAGTAAGTTCTTTCGTATTATCAAAGTAATTTATATCTAGCTTAACATCATCCCATTTTGTACTATGTAAACCTGACTCCTCTAAAATTCTACCCCCAGTTGTATCTAAACCTGGATCATCTAAATAATCAGGGTTACTCATCCAATGATTACGAAATATTTTATACTCTTTAGCCCCGAAAATACCTCTAAAATCATAATTAGGCATTACAATCAACTGTCCATCTGAATGAGTATGCTCTGATCTACAGGGAGCAATTAGATAAAAAATATCCTTCTCACCGTGAGAGTTAATTAGGGTACAAACTCCATCTAATAATATCCTAGAAACACTACTCATTTCTCCAGTACCAAACCAACTCATGTATGATTTGCTAAAATCTATAATTTTCATAACAACACCTTTAATAATACTTATTTTATAATCTTCATAATTTCATTTTTGAAACATTAGCTGATTCGTCTAAATACATAATTACTACTTACAAATAATATAGAGTATAACTGCAATTATTAATTAAGTATGACAATTTTCATGATGATAAATTATTAGAATTACCTGAATAAATTGAACTTAATGCTTTCTGTTTTCTACTCAAAAATACAATTAAAGTAAAAACTAATCCCTGGATAGCTATTGAATAACCTGGGTCGATATAATCTGCAGTTAGTCCATTTAAAAAATTAAATAAAGCCATACTTCCACCTATGTACATTGCATAAACTGCTGTTATTCTTCCTCTTACGTAATCTGGTGACATTATCTGAATTATT
>Ga0066372_10000321_pt1 | contig 17529 bp, 16 predicted proteins | sample Knorr_S15_td_250_FD_77011 | JGI IMG/M metagenome (GOLD analysis project Ga0066372, IMG submission 77011) | Marine microbial communities from Southern Atlantic Ocean transect - Knorr_S15_td_250_ad_251m_LV_A | ecosystem: Environmental > Aquatic > Marine > Oceanic | place: Southern Atlantic ocean... | reverse complement strand
ACTACTTCCCAAAACATTTCCATACCGTAGTGAAATGAATTTTGTGGTACGATCTTTAATCTCAAAAAATGAGTTTCCCAAAACAAACAATTTTTCCATCAATAATTTTGTTGCACCATACGTATTAAGAGGAGAAACTGCTTTATCAGTGCCAACTGCAACTGCAATTTTTACATTTTCATGTAAACAAGCATCAATTACATTTTGAGAACCTAACACGTTTGTTTTAATTCCTTCAAATGGGTTATACTCTACTACTGGAACATGTTTTAGTGCAGCTGCATGAAAGACAATATCCGCATTTTTAAATGCGCTATACAGCCGTGGTAAGTCCCTAACATCTCCGATAAAAAATCTGAGTCTTGGATCAGAAAAGTTTGATTCCATTTCGACCTGTTTATTTTCATTTCGGGTAAGAATTCTAATAGTCTTAACCCTAGTCTCTAAGAGTCTTTTAGTTAGGGCTTGCCCGAGAGAGCCTGTACCACCAGTAATAACTACAGTTTTATCATCAAATTGGTTGTTCTTGTTTGGTTTTTTCATCTATTTTCACTCAGGTTTTTCTCAACTAAATTACATATAATATGATAGATTACTCGATGTGATTCCTGAATGTTTGCAGTATCATCAGAGTTTACAATAATAGCAATATTAGACGATGATTTAATGGAACCACCATTAGAGCCCAAAAGACCAATGGTTTTTGCACCTTTTTTTTGTGCTGATTCCATGCCTAGTTTTACATTTTTAGAGTTACCGCTTGTGGATATACCAATGACTACATCACCATCATTTACCAAGCTTTCACATTGACGGCTAAACACTAAATCAAAGGAATAATCATTAGCTAGAGATGTCAAAATCGAAGAGTCCGTAGTCAAGGCAATAGCAGGAAAACTTTTTCTTTCTAATTTAAATCTGCCAATCAATTCTGCAGAAATATGTTGCGCATCAGCTGCACTCCCTCCATTTCCAAAAACTAGCAGTTTATTTCCCTTTTTAATAGATTGAACGATTAACAAGACAGCATCTAGAATTTCAGAAGATAGAGAAGACGATTGTTGAATTACTTGGATACTATTATTAAACATTTGATTAATTTCGTCAAGCATATCGTTCACGCAAAAACTTCTCGTAATTTTTTCATTGCAGGTAACTCACTATCCCAAATTCTTTTGGTGTCATCGCCAAGAATTATATCAACTGCACGAACGTCACGTACCATTCGTTTTAGTCCTACAAGTTCAAGGGAAGCTGCTTGATCACTACCATACATGGTACGATTTAACGTAATATGGCGTTCTATTGAAGTGGCACCAAGAACTGCAGCAACAACGCATAGCAAATATGAACTAGATTCATGTCCACTATACCCCACATTACAATTAAATTTTTCTTTTAAAGCAGGTATTAATTTGAGATTTGCTTCTTCAATAGGCATTGGGTATGCACTATGAGAATGCATGAGTTCAACTGGACAATTGTATTCTTTAAAAATATCCATAGCTTTGGCAATATCATCAATAGTACTCATTCCTGTAGAAACAAATGTATGTTTTTTTTCTTCAGCAATAGTTCTGAGTAGTTTTTCATGAAGTAACATCGCAGAAGCAACTTTGTTAAATTTTGTGTTGAATTGTCTCATTTGTATTTGACTACCAACATCCCAACATGACAAATACCAATCAATATTTTTTGATTTGCAATAGTTGTCAATCTCACCATATTGTTCTAAAGAAAATTCTAATCTTAGTTTTTGTTCTCTGTTTGTTTTTCCCCAAGGACTATCACGTGGGGCGTTAAGAGTATCAACTGTGTATACTTTTTCAACATTACGTTTTTGAAATTTTACAGCATCACATCCTACATCAACTGCTAGATCAATTAGTTTTTTAGCAATATTCAAATCCCCATTATGATTAATACCTAATTCAGCACAAATGAAAACCATAACTTATTTCCAAAAACATATACTAATAAATTTAATCAATACCATTTGATATTCTTTCCAAAATTAAGTTTTAGAATATAATCTACAAATTCTCGAAATGCACCAGAACCACCATTATTTTTACATACAAAATCAACAGTTTTTTTTAATGTGAAAATCCCATCATTAGGAGTAGCAGACAAACCTACAGAAGACAATAATTTTGTATCATTGACATCATCACCAATATAGGCAATTTGATTAGATGAGACTTTAAATTTTCTACAGATTTTTGATAACTCTTTTTCCTTGTGTTGAATATTCTTATAGACAAATGATACATTCATGTCTTTAGCCCATTTGTTTGTAATAGGAGAATTTTCCTTGGTAATTATTACAGTTTTAATTGCATTACGTAAAAGAATGTTAATTCCCATTCCATCACGAGTATGAAATTTTTTCAAGATTTCACCCTTAGGAGAATAATAACGTCCACCATCTGTCAAAACACCATCAACATCAGTTAAAACAATTTTAATTTTTTTACATTTACTTTGTATTTTATTTAATTTTTTCATTTTAATTATTTTTTAAAGCATTACTTAATTATTTTCATTGAATTTATCTTACTTGTCCGCCATCTGCAATAATTATCTGGCCAGTGATAAAAGAACTTACGGGAGACGCTAAGAAAGTAACCAAATTACCAATCTCATCGGGACTACCAAATCTTTTCAATGATACCTCTTCTGTCAAAATCTTTTTTACTCTATTTGGATTTTTTTTCATTTTTTTCTCCCAAACAGAACCACCAAACATTATATTTCCCGGGGCTACTGCATTTATTCTAATTCCTTGAGATGCAAGATGTTTTGACATTCCCTTCACATACATATTGATTGCAGCTTTTGCTATAGAATATGGAACTGGGGCACCAGTTCTATCTATACCTGCAATAGATGAAATACATACAATTACTCCTTTTGATTTTGACAAATGTTTTTCAGCATATTTTATAATATTTACAGCACTCAAAAAATTGATCTCAAACATTTTTTGCCATTCATCAATTGTTTCTTTACCAGGTTGTTTTGAAGTCCCATTTCCTACATTACATATCAAGATATCGAGTTTCCCATACTTTTTGATTGTTTTTTCAACTAGTGATCGGCATTTTTCTGGATCAGTAACATCTGCCTTCAAAAATGTTGCTTGTTTTCCTAGTTTTTTTGCAGTATTTTTCAAATTTTTCTCATGCCTAGCGTTTAAGATTACAAAACAGCCTTCATCGCACAGTTTTTTTGCAATTCCAAGACCTATACCTGAACTTGAACCAGTTACAAGAGCAATCTTTTTGTTTAATTTAAGATCCATTAATTATCACATTTTGAGAGTAGAGATTTTTTAAAATTTTGGAGATCATTTCGCAGTCCAACCACCATCAACTACAAGATTTGCTCCTGTCATATACTTTGAAGCATTAGAACAGAGAAACAATATAGGACCAGCATAATCATCGGGAGATGCCATTCTTCCAAAAGCATTTTTTGAGGAATATCTATTAACGAATCGTTTTGATAACATTTTTGTCTTTACTCCACTTGGAGAAAAAGTATTACATCGTATGTTATATTTTCCATAAAGATTTGCAATATACCTAGTAAAATTGATTATAGCACCTTTTGTTACAGCATATCCTGGTGGTGTCCATAGATTTTCATTGTCATAAGTTTCAAAACTTGGCCCCACTATACCATAATTTGAAGATATGTTAATTATAGAACCACTTCTCCTTTTTTTCATCATACCCAAAACATTTTGAGTACAAAGATGCACTGCATCTATATTTACTTCAAATGTTTTCTTCCAAAGTTTTAAAGGATGTGTTTCATAATTTTTAAAATCTTTCACATGAAATGTATCTTTAGACCCAAAAGCCGCATTATTTATTAAAACATCTAAAAATTCAAAATCTTTTTGAATTTTCTTAAATGTAGAAATAATATTCCTAGGTATACTCAAATCACATTTGTATGTTTTAATTTTTTGAGAATTTGAGTTAAAATTATTTTTTAATTTTTCACTATTTTCTATATCTATATCGATTAATGCCAAATTAGCACCTCTTTTTGCCAAAATCATGGCATAATAATTTCCCAATAGTCCAGAGGAACCAGTAATTACAATATTTTTATTTTTTACAGAAAAAAGATCATCACATACAGGTTTTTGCTTTTGCATTAATTTTTCTGCATCTAAAAGGTCATTTCTGGTATCAATATTATAAGAAGCGTCTAATGGCATCTTGTAAAAACCAATTTTTCCTGAAAGTCTGCATCCACTTTTAATAAATGAAGAGTATTTAGTAGCAAATAATGCACCATTTTCAAATAGTGGGATATCTATTTCTTGACGATTTGGTCGTTTTTGAGGATCATAATTTATTGGAATGACAGTTGAATTAGATTGTTTTTTCCAAAAAAATGTATGAACTTGGTATCCAGATAATATAGAATCATATTTTTTTCTTGAAAGCAGTGATAACGCACCGTCAATGTGTTCAGATGTTCTGAAAGGATGTGTATTTGAAATCAATACAATGATATCAGGAACGTAAATTTCTTTCTTTTTTAAAAAATCCAACACATGTTGAATTGCAGGTTCAATTCCAATTTTATTATCAGATAATTTTTTTGGTCTATCAATTACTTCTACACCTAATTGCTTTGATTCCTCTTTGATTTTTTTATTGTCTGTTGAAACGATTGTTCTTGTGATTAATTTGGATTTTAGAGATGCATTAACTGTATAATATAACAATGATTTACCATCAAGTCTAGCTAAATTCTTTAGAGGTATTCCTTTTGAACCACCACGTGCTGGAATTATTGCTAAAATATTTTGTTTTTTCTTATTTGAAATCATACTACATTTTCTCGGACTTTTTATTAATGTTGTTTAGTTCCGTTAATACGATTGATCTGAATTTCTTCTGAAATCATTTCATTATCATATGAAGTTATGTTTACAATCAACTGAGATAATTCATGTGGATCAATAAATGATTTAAAATCACTCTTTACCTTTCTACCCATTTGTGTTTTAATACTTCCTGGGGAAATACAAAACGTCCTAACATTATGAACTCTAAGCTCTTTGTACACTGATCTAGACAATCCTAATAAACCATGTTTTGATGCACAATAAATGGATGTGTCTTCAAAACCCTCATAGGAGGATGAAGAACCTATGTTTATTATTCTACCCCATTTTCTCTGCTTCATGCCTTTTGAAAATTCTTTGATGAGAAAGAAAGGAGCCTTGAGGTTTATACTTATACAGTCTTCAAAATCTTTTAGTGTAGATTTAGTCAGATCTCCTTGAGGAAAAACTCCTGCACAGTTTATAAGAATATCAACAACTTTAAAATTTTTCTTAGCTTTACTAATAATTTTTTTTAAATCATTAATATTTCGTAAATCAGATACCTGATAAATAATAGTTCTGTTCTTGTTTAATGTTATAAGATATTTTTGTTGACGTTGTAATTTTTTTTCATTAGTAGAGATGAGAAATAGATTACAACCCAGCTTAGCAAATTCTTTAGAAAGTTCCAATCCCAAACCACCAGTAGCTCCTGTAATAAGACAATTTTTTCCTTCAAAGAGATTAGGAGTCATTTTTTTTCTAATATACCGTCAATTACATTATTAATAAAAGAAACACCTTGTTTAAGAATTTCAATATTATTTGAATTCTTATTTCTATACACTTGAAATGAGATAGGACCATTAAAGTTAATGTGTACCAGAGTCTGGAAAACTTCATTAAAATTCACATTTCCATTACCTAATGGAACACTGGGACCATTGACTCTTCTGTCCTTTACATGAACAGATCCAAGATATTTGGAAATTGTTGTTAATGTGAAATTAGCTTCAAATCTGAGACTGGTGCTGTTTCCCATATCGTAACAAATTTTTAGTTTACTATGATCTAGTAGTTTCAATAACTCCATTTCTCTCTGAGGGGAAAGAGATGTTTCAAAATGAATTTCAATATTTAAGGAATCTAGTAATTCTAAAATCTCATTTTTAAAAAATAAGACAAATTTATCAAAAAGATAGTCTTCATGTATACTATTTTTTTCCAATAAAGGGAAAATTATTCTTTGAAATCCACATAATGAACAACATTTAATTAATTTAATGAGAGTTGATGAATTCTTTTCAAACAGTACTTGATTTTCCAGTAACAAAGGATTGTCAAGAAACCAATCTAAAACAACATTTTCGAGTTCAACATTGAATTTCTTAGAATAATTTATAATTTCATTTCTTCCACTTTTTGACAATATAGGATTGTATTCTTCTGATTTTTTATCATAAATCCATTCAATTCCAGATAATCCTAATGGTCTAATTAATGGAAACTCTTCTTTCCAATTTGAAGGAAAATATTGAATATGTTCACCAATTTGTGGTATAGCTCTTCCTTGAACTAATAAAAATTTTAATTGAGATCTAAATGAATTCATATCAGGAATTAGTAATAGGGTTATTAATAGAATTAAAATATGTTTCAGAAAAAACATAAATAAGTCAATTTAAATTTTGAAGAAAACATAATCATAAACAAGAATTGACCGCAATAACAATATCACAAATACTATGTTTTTTCTTTTAACAGAGTTATTTTTTTAATATGTTCATTAGTTAATTCATCAAATATTTTTTTGTTTTTTTCAAGAAATTTCTTCATTTGTTCATCAGTAATGACCACATTAGATAACATTGTTCCATAGAAAGGATGAAAATTATCTGTTAATTCAAGTTTGTCAAATTCAAACGAATTATCTAATATATTATTCACTAGACTCACAAGATCATTTTCATTTGTTTTAGTTTCCAATGCCTTTTTAATAAGTAGAGGTAATTCTTCGAGAGAATTTACCTTAAAGATTGAGGACAGGTTTGAATAAACGACATCACCAAAAATAATAGAAGGTTTATTAAAAAATGCAGCATGTAACCCACCCGTACCGGTAATGGTAGTTACAATTGAACATTTTTTAAATAATTCTTCATTAGTAACATCTGGGTGAACTAAAACGACATTTGGTAAATCCATTATTTGTTTATAAAATGAAGTAGGTCTCCACATTCGTTTTTTCATTAAAGGGTGTTCTTTCACAACTAAGAAATAATCTACAGGTAATGATTTTGCAATATTCTCGATTACATCAATCTGATTAACAAAATAAGGAGCTTCTATCAAAAGGGTCCTTTCTGGTTCCATATGAAGTGGAAAATATGCAAATTGCATGTTAGCTGGAATAGATTTTTTAAGTTTTTTATTAATAAAAAACTCACGAAATCTAAATTTTAGTAAGATAGAGATTGTGTAAAAAAATATCTTAGACCTTGTTCTGCCCAAATCTAGGAATCTTTCTCTTTCATTATTTTTACCATTAGAAATAATTAATTCAAAAATTGAACGTAATGAATTTTTCTGAAAAATATTAAAAAAACCTATTCTTTGATTTGAAGATTTTTTAATTTGGCTTTTTGAATTAAGTCTAGTTTGTATTTTATGAATATCAGAAATGTTCTTAATCAAGTGTTTAGAATGTTTTTCAGGAATATCAATTACAGTAGGGTTCTGACTAATATACCAATGATTTAAACTAAATTTTGTCCGGCTCATGATTAAAATTTTAATTCCTTTTTTTCTACAAAGCTCATGAAACAGATGAATATGATGAAAATCAGGAATTCTCATAATTACAAAGTTTGGTTTGATTTCATCTAGAATTTCTTCAAAAAATCTAAATTCTTGCTCAAAAAATGACAAAATTTCATCATGCGAGAATACATGATATTTAGTGAAACCCGAAAAATATCTTTCACTATAGGCAATACTCCATAGATTTATGCCATATTGATTTTCTTTTGATTTTAGAAATTCAATGTCAGGATGTTTTTTTGATGTAGTTAAATTATCCAAGTACCATGTTTTCTTAAAATTGACAAATTTTTGATTTTGGAAAAATTTTTTTGGTTTATCAAAAGACTCTATAATTGCATACAAATTTGCTCCATTATTTTTTTGAAGTGAATTAGCAATTCCAAAATGTAACAAGTCCTTACTTATCCAAAAAAGAATGTTATCTTTCAAATCTACTTACACCAATATTAAAGAGATTGTTCATAGAACATAGGTTTTTGCTTGACATATTACATTTCTGAGAAGAATTAAATTTTAAATTATTTTTATTTAAAGAATTTGCTTTTTAATCTTCCCAAAGTCACAGCTAAACTTTCCTTTTTTATTGGTTTTATAGCTGATGGGTCTACAAAGGTTGGTTTATGGTGATGAGATCCTGTCCATTTTGGATCAACATATGGACGAAGTTTTGTTTCAGATGGTTTTAAATAAAATACAGCTACAGTTCTAGGATTGTTCTTTGCAACATTTGCCCTATGAAGAACATTTTGACTAAAAATAAACATGGTTCCTTTTGGACCAGTAATCTTCTTTGTTTTATAGCCTTTTTCAAGATATTCCTTTAATACTGAATCAGGTACACGATCTTCTGGCCATTTTTCTTGCCCAGTCCAATGTTCTGGTCCAGTTCTACTTGGTTGGATTTTTACGAAGTTATCATCTGGATCAACTAGGTATTCAAATGGAGCAGTATTTTCATCTACATCATTTAGATAAATAAAAATTTTTATAACTTCGTTTGGATGATTGTCATAGTGCCATATCCAAGATGTACTTAATTCTGGATTTTTAACTACTTGATTTCTATAGATTATTTGGCGCATTACATGTACATAGGAACCAAAAATGGATGTTTCAATTTGGGGCAGGATTAAATTTGCCAGATCGTGTATTTCAGAAAATTGAAATGAATCTTTTAATTTAAGAATTAAATCAGCAGATTGGAAATTCTTTTGAAAATAACAGTTTTCTTCGTTTTGATATGCATGATTAACCTTAGAAGCCAATGAATCTACTAATTTTAGATAATTAGATGGAAGTTTTAAAATATCTTCATTCTCATTAAGAGTAGGAGAAATTACTAGAACACCGAAATCCTTTAAGTTAGATATAGATTCGTTTCCAGGAAACATTTTTTGACAATTTATATAATAATCAGGATAATCCATATTTCGTATAAAAAAACCAGTGTCTTTTTAATATTTCTATGATTTCTATTATTTGTGTTGCTATACAATAAATGGAAGATGTGAATTATTTGGATTTGTTGAATAGAGTATTAATTTCGTTAAATATTAATTTTAAAAGTAATCGGATTTTGTTATCAACAATTATAATTAAACCAAAATACATCCCTAAACTAAATAAAATTAAAGGTAGTAATTTGAAAATTAATTCAAAACTTGAAGTTTCAGTAAACTGATCGGGGATAAAAAAATAGGTACTGCCAAAAACACCTAATGCTATTATGCTAAATTTAATAATCCTTTTCAAATCAAAAACTAAATGTGTTTTCTTTTTTGCCAGTATCCAAAAATAAACAGTACCTGGTATAGTAACAATCAACGATACTACTGACCAATAAACAGCAACATTAATGTCAGAAAGTTCATCTTTCATCAAAAACAAAACTAGAAACAACAATACAATATATGCTAAATATTGTATCAAACTCAAGGTAGGCACATAGACCAAGGAGCTTTTAATGTACTTTCTTGCATTAACAGAATATTTGTCTACATCCTCGCTACCTAAAATATAATATGAAAAAGCACTTCTAAAAGACTGAAAAAAACTCTTAATTGTTAATACTATTACAACAATAGATGCGATTTCATAAATTGGATTTAAAATTCGCATTCCAATTTCAGCAAAAATGATACTTATTGATACAAGGGGTAGTGCTATAAAGAAATGTAATGATAAAGTATCTTTCAGAAAGTCTGTTTTACTTCCAGATAATAATTTTCCATACACCACTTGAGATATTGATGTAGAATAAGTTACTAATGATGCCACAATCATTGCTGCCATAAAATAGGATACAGCAATAACAGAATCCATCATAATTGCAACAAGGATCTTATCTGATTCATACACAATTGTTTTTAATCTATCATAAAGGGAGATGAAAGAATTTTTTATCCATTTTTTAATATATTTTAATTGAATCCCATACGTTAATTTCTCTCTTGAAAGAACAGATAGAACAATAATGTTTGCTAAATATGAAACTAACAAAGTCAGTATTAAACCGGCTAGACCCATCTGAAAATGAAAAATAAAAACCAAACCAACAATAATTTTTGTGATTTCAGAAATGAACATACCATAACTGTTGTTTTGAGGTTTCCATCCAAAATTTATTGTGTTTAATATTTTGAGAAGGTATTTTGTAGGAATAAGGAATATTAGCAAAAGCAATATTTCATAGTCAAGGTTATCGTTAACACCTAATAAGAAAATTACTATTACAAAAATAATAATACCGCCAAAAGATAATGTTTGATTGAAGAGTATTGCAGTCTTTTGTGAATTTTCATTTCTAGCAGTTTCCCTAGTTATCCAATATCCAACAATTGGATCAAGAATCATTCCATAGACTATCAAGCTACCTAAAGCTCCCCATAGACCAAACTCAGTTTGTGATAAATTTCGAGTTATGATGATGGAAAATGCTAATGACGTAAATACACTGAACACAGTAATGATAACTGTAATTAATCCCGAATATGTTGGGCGAATTTCCGACAAATCTATTAACTAATGTAATAGCATGTAAATTAAAATACTGTTATATTTTATAAAACAAATAAGACATAAACAAGAATTGTAAGATGAAATTTCTGTAAAAATTATATAATTGCTCAAAGAGTATTTCAATGAAAAATACGAAAAGTTTTATGAGTAAAATTTAGATTTGTAGTTGAGATGAATAAACATAGATGCGTGATATGAAAATTCTTGCCATAATTCCTGCAAGAGGAGGTTCTAAAGGAGTTCCACTAAAAAATAGAAGAAAACTAGATGGAAAACCTTTGATAGAATATACAATCAAAGAAGCAAAAAAATCTAAACTTGTTAACAGAGTAGTTGTAAGTACCGATAGCAAAAAAATAGCCAATATAGCAGAAAAGTGTGGGGCAGAGATACCTTTCCTAAGACCAAAGTATCTTTCTGATAGTTCTGCTAAGACTATAGATGTAGTTAAGCACACTCTGAAAACATTAAATCAAAAATATGATTACAAACCAGAAATTGTAATACTTCTTAATCCAACAGTTCCATTTAGAGGTGTAGATTCTATTGATGAATCTATTAAATTGTTGATAAAATCAAAAGCAGACATAGCAGTGGAAGTTAAAAAAATTAAAACACATCCGTATCGTTCATATTGGCTTAAAAATGGATTCTTAAAACCATTCAAAAAAGATTTTTTAAAATTTCATCAAAGGCAGTTATTTCCTGATTGCTATTATCCAACTGCAGGAATCCAAACTTTTTGGAATAAGAATATAGTGAAATTTGGTCACATGTATGGACCAAAAATAAAACCTGTTATCTCTAGTGATGAGACAAATGTTGATATTGATAGTATTTTTGATTTTTTTATTGCAGATATGATTTCCCAGCATTGGAAGAAATACAAAGCTCAGTTTCAAAATAAATAAAACATTACAAACTTTACCGATATTCTTGAAAAAAGAGTTTAAAATCTAAATTAGTTATATACAAATTAAGAAGAACATCATATGAATTAAGGGATAGATTTATGATGAATTAAATAGCTTTGAAAGTTTAATAATAAAAAATGAGTAAGAAGAGAAACACAAATGATAAAATTATAAATTTAGCATATATTGGAACTGGTAAAATTTCAGAATTTCACATTCCTGCATTTAGAAAAGTTGGTTTTAACATTTCATCTATTTCTTCTAGAAAAAATTCAAAAAATATATCAAGCTTTGCAAAAAAATTTCATATTAAAAACATTGTTTATGATTGGAATGATCTACTGAATAATACTAATGAGTATGATGCCATTATGATTGCAGTTGACCAGAAGGTAACTGTAAAAATTCTTGAAAAGATGATTGGCTCTAAAAAACCAATATTGGTAGAAAAACCAGTTTCATTAAGTTCGAACAAAATTGGTAATTTGTTAACTAAAAAGCATAAAAATATTTTTGTTGCCTATAATAGACGTCATTATTTCAGTACAGAATTCGCAAAAAAATTCATTAACTCAAAACCTCATGTATGTGCAAATTTTTTCTTTCCAGTAATGAATCATCGTAGTTTATATCAAAATGGTTGCCATGAAATTGATTTAATGAATTATTTCTTTAAAGATAAACAATTAAAATATCACATTCCAATTTATTTTGGAAAAAAATTATCTGGTTTTACATCAATTTTTAAAACAAAAAGAGGCGACATAGTTAATGTTATTTCAAATTGGGGAGCACCATCTAATTTTAGAATAGAACTAATATACAAAGATGAAAAGGTAGAAATGTCTCCAATTGAAAAAGCATATTTTTACAAAGGATTAAAAATAATTGGACGTGGTAAAAATAATGGAACTAAGAAGTACGTTCCAAAACTAATCAATGAAAGCAAAAAAGAAATTTTTGAAAAAACTCTTAAACCAGGATTTTACAAACAAGCAAATCTTTTCTATAACTTCGTAAAATATGGAAAATATGACAACAGATTATGTACTTTAAACCAATCTAAAGAAGTAATTGAAATTATTGAACAATTAGCACCTAAATAAATGCGGAATATTTTGAAAAAGTTATTTAAAAATTAATCAAAATTTCACAGATATGTACATATAAAGCAATTAAAACTCATCAAACAAAATGACACAACGTCAAATTAATCATATTATCATAGTAGGTTGTGGAAATATCGGTAGTAGACATTTACAAGCAATTGCCAAACTACCATGTGAATTAACAATTGAAGTTGTAGAGACATCAAAAAAAGCACAAGAAATTGCGAAATCCCGTTTAGATGAAATTGATTATGATAAAAAAAGGATTCGATGTAATTGGCATGATAATTTAGAAGCATTAAAGGGAAAAGCTGACTTGGTAATTGTTTCAACAACATCTATTGGAAAAGTAAAATTAGTTTCAAAATTATTAGATAAAGGATATTCAAGATTTGTTATTGATAAAATTGTGGCTCAGTCGGATAAGGAGTATGATTTTCTATTAAATAAAATGAATAATTTCAAAGCAAAAGCATGGGTAAATAATTCTAGGAGTTATTGGGAATCATATCAAAAATTGAAAAATTTTTTTGAAGGCTCAAAACCAATCTACATGTCTGTCAATGCAGGAAATAGAGGTCTTGGTTGTGTTGGAATTCATTATATTAACTTATTTTCATTTTTCTGTGATCACTACAAAATTAAATTAAATGGTGATTCTCTTTATAATAAATTGTTACCAAATAAACGAGGAAAAGATTTGGTTGAATTTGCTGGTACAATAACTGGTTCACTCCCAGATGACTCATCATTAACTATAACTTTTTCACCTCACCATGATTTTGGAGAAATTATCAGCATAATGGGTACTGATAAACATTTACTGGTTGAGGAAGACAACGAAAAAGTGCATATCATAAGTGGAAGCAATCAAAGTGAAATTAAATTTAAAAAAGAATTACAAAGTAGTTTAACAACAAAAATTGTTCATGATATATTAGAAAACGATAATTGTAATTTACCTACTCTTGAAGAATCATCATACACACATCATGAATTATTTAGTATTTTCAATAAACATATTAAGAAAATATCTGGTGAGGACACAGAATTATGTCCTATAACATGAGATTTTAATTATCTTGCAAACTATTAAAAAAAATAAATTTTCTCAATTTGAAAAAAAATAGATAATATTAAAAATGAGAATAGGGTAAAAATTCTTGAAACAAAAAGATTAGGGTTTTCAAGTAACCCGATTCATGAAGATATGTTAGTTCGTTGGTCAACTTAAATAAAATTTATTTATTCCATTTTTATTTTTTGATTTTTTTTATATATTGACTTTCTTTTCTAGATATATATTCTGTAAAATCAGGAATTTTAAAAAACAATGGTTTGTAGGTTGTTACAGGTACTAAATCAAGTTTGAGAAATAATGCTATGGAAAGCCTATGTGCTCCATCTATAAGTTGATAACCTGTTTTATTTTCATAATTCTTCCGATAGTTTTTTTCTTTATAGAGATAGAATGTGTTTACATATTTTGAATCATATTTACCAACAATAATAGGAACTCCAAACCCATTTTGTTTTATGTCATTAGTTAATTTTAGAAATGTATTAGTCATTTCTTCACTAGTTAAAACCAGATTTCTATCCGTATCAGAAACAAATTGGTGATATAATGTGTTTGATGGAGTTTCATTTTGTTCTAAAACATCATGCAAAAAATTTATCCTGTATTCTATATCTTTTCTATTTTCAGTCAGCAATAACTGAGGTTTTAGGTATGAGATTTGAATGAATTTTTCTCTGAAACGATCAATCTTTTCTAACATCTTTTGATAAGTTGTTAAATGAGAATGTATTCTTGCACAATTATCTAAATATTCATCTGAATTCATTATTTCTGGTGTCTCATTTCAAGATTAATAATAATTGTTATAATAATTTTATTCATTATGAATCCTATTGAAATTAAACATTGATATCTTAATAATGAATATTATCTTAATGAGAGAAATAGTTGTTCTTCTCAAGTAATTCACAAGTTTTACGATTATGTTCATAATTATCTCCAATATGAATAATAATATCATAAAAATAATTTGGTACCTTTATTCCATATTTTCTTCTAATTAATTTTTTTAAATGAACAGCAATTTCAGATTGATGGCCAGGAGCATCTTTTTTAATTCTATATTTATCTGAGATGAATTCCATAGCTATTACACGTGCTGTTGGTTCAAAATCTTGCATTGCATTAATTTTTAATTCAATTTTCCATTTTTGTATATCATCCATTGAATACATTTTTCGCATGAAGTCAGGTAGAGATTTTCCTAGATGAATTGTTTTTTGCAACTTTATTGTTCCAAATCTTGATAGATCTTGCTGTATTTTATCAAACCAGGGTTTAGCAGGTGCCCAAAGCATTACCCATGACCATAAACCTCGTTTCATGAAAAGGTCATCTCTAATAGATTCCAGTTTTGAGAAGTCCTTTTTCCCAAAATTTTCCTTAATCCATTTTCTATGGAAGGTTATTTTCTTATTACTTTTTTGGATTATTATTGGTACTTCAGGAATATCAAAATAAAGTGCACATGCCATTCTTTTACTACCGTCTAAGATTAATCCATTAGTTGAAATGATTATTGGGTAACGTGAACGAAACCCATTATTTTTAAAGCTGTCTATTAGATTTAAAAAATCATTTAATTTTTCATGCTTTATAATTTTTAATATTTTATTAAAATCTAAATTCTTTTTTCCATTCTTTATCATGATTGATTGTATTGCATTATAATATAGTAATAGATCATAGTGACAAAACGTACCGTTGGTGAATTGGGTATTTAATAATGCAGATGTTGATAATTTTAAAATTAATTGATTTTGTAATGATGAATTAACAGTTTTTGGTAATTTTATAATGTGTTCAACTTTCTTTTTTAATCGTTTTTTAATTTTAAAATCATGTGTTCTTGATTTAGGGATAACTTCTCTAACTAGATCCCAATCCCATTTTTTGGACTTTAATGCATGTTTTTCTAAAAACTCTACATCTCTAATGTTTTTTTCTGTTCCTCGAAATAGTAATACTAGAAATAAAATCTCAGGTTTTACGATCTTAAAACCATTGAGTAAATTATGGAAGCGTGAATCGTTTATTATTACATCATCACTAATACCAATTGTTGATGCCCAATTATTTCCTACAACTTCAATTTTCTCAGTAATGTTAAATGCTTTCTTTTTTTTAGTTATTCGTTTTTTAAATTTTGGGAGTATTATCAAATCAAGATCTCGATTTTTCCTAATGTTATTAAGAGTCAATACGAAACTTCCCGCTACACAAACAGATTCTTTATTGATTTGTAATAGATCAAGTTGTTTCCCTAACTGACACAATTGCTCTTTTAATTTATCTTGAATCAATTCCTAGAACATGTTCCTCTTGGGTGCTTTAATAATTGTCATATGGAATAATTTCTATAACTCATCACAAACTCATACTATTAACTATCAATCCTATTGGTAAACAAAATAATCATTAAAATCGAATAAGGTCTAATCCCTTGGTTGATCCTTGGTAGCATCCATAGCACTTTGGAGATCTAATGCATCTTTATATCTGGATTCAAATTCCCTTCTATAAAACTCACAAGTTTTATCACTTTTTATAAAAATAATACTCTCAGCATGCTCATGTATAGATTTTTTAAATAAATTTAAAGAACCAAGTACAACTACATCATCAGCTATAATGACCTTATGATGAAATAAAGTCTTTAAATAAATAGCCACTCTTTCAATTCCATTATCAAACAAGTATTCAAGAACTGATTGTGAATAAGTTGTTTGGTTATCCTGCATATACTTTACTAGACTCCTTTGATCTGTTAGAACATTTATCTTCACACCTTTTTTATGGGCACTAATCAAAGCATCAGCAATTGGTTTCCAACTAAACCAGAATTGCATTACATACACACTGTCATGTGCATTCAGTATGGTTTTTACAATTTCAGCAACGACGTCGTCTGTTGAATTGAATAAACATTTTTCTATTTTACAAATTGTTGTCATTTGATCTAATTCACTACCTTTTAAAGCACTTTTAAATAATTTCTATTAAATTTTAATCACCACTCATTGAATTTTGTTAGTAATAATATTCATTTTCATTAAGGCTTTTGTACTAACCTTTCTAGAAAAACGTATTTGTCTTTGCTTCTTAAGAAGATATTTAGGATTAGAAATAACCCAAAAAATGCTTTTTATAATTATTTTAAAATTGGGTTTCTGCGCAATTTTATTTTCATAATCAGTAGCTGTTAGTGTAGTTGTTCCTTTAATCTTATAATCACACCAAATTTTTAATTCTCTAAATCCGTAACGAACAAAAAATAATAAAGTATTTCGAATTGCCGTTGATGGCTCAAAATTTGTAATTTTCATTGCTAACTGATTTTTAAATCCATGAAATGCAATTTCAGGTTTTTTGCTTTTTATTGTTTGGCCACCTACATGGTATACAATAGATTTTGGTGTGAGAATAACCTTATATCCAATCATCCAAGTTCTCCATCCCAAATCTACATCTTCAAATGACACATAGAATTTTTCATCAAAGCCTTCTAGAATATCAAATATGTTTTTACGAATTAGCATTGATGCTCCACGAGCACTAGAAATTTCTCTTATTTCATCAGTTTTTTTGGTTGAATTGTATACTACACCTAAAGGATCAATAAAATCACCGCTAGAATCAACACTTTCATCAGGTTTTAGCAAAAGACTTTGGCAAATTGCAATTTTCTTATCATTTTCTATAACTTGTACCATTTCAGAGATAAAACTT
>Ga0066372_10000320_pt1 | contig 17540 bp, 16 predicted proteins | sample Knorr_S15_td_250_FD_77011 | JGI IMG/M metagenome (GOLD analysis project Ga0066372, IMG submission 77011) | Marine microbial communities from Southern Atlantic Ocean transect - Knorr_S15_td_250_ad_251m_LV_A | ecosystem: Environmental > Aquatic > Marine > Oceanic | place: Southern Atlantic ocean... | reverse complement strand
TAAATATAATTGTGAAAGATTTATATTAATATCAACAGATAAAGCAGTAAATCCGGCTAATGTATTAGGCGCTACGAAGCGTATAGCAGAATTGTATATAGAGAGCATGAATAACAAAAGTAGTACGAATTTTGCGACTGTTAGATTTGGCAATGTTTTAGATTCTGATGGTAGCGTTGTTCCATTGTTTAGAGAACAAATCTTAAAAGGAGGTCCAGTCACGGTAACGCATCCAGAAATTAAAAGATATTTCATGACTATAAGAGAAGCATGCCAGTTAATCTTACAATCGAGCATGATAGCAACTGGTGGCGAGATTTTTGTGCTGGACATGGGAACACCTATAAAAATTAATTATCTTGCTGAGCAAATGATTAGATTATCTGGACTTGTTCCGAACAAAGATATTAGTATTCAATTTTCTGGCTTACGTCCAGGAGAAAAAATGTTTGAAGAATTATTCTATGAAACTGAAATAATTGAGAATACAAAGCATAGTAAAATTCTTTTAGCAAAACATACAATTTTAGATCAGAGTAAATTTACAACCAAAATGAATGCTATTTTTGATGCATATAATAATTTTAATGACAATAAAATAAGAAAGTTACTTAAAGATTTAGTCCCATTTTTTGATAATACTAATGATAATATTATTCCCATAGATAAGAAAAAATATGAAAAAAGTCACTAAAGCTATATTTCCTGTGGCAGGGTTGGGGACACGCTTTTTACCTGCTACCAAAGCAAATCCAAAAGAAATGCTACCAATTGTTGATAAACCATTGATTCAATACGCGGTAGAGGAGGCGATTAATGCCGGAATTAAAGAATTGATTTTTATAACAGGCCGAACAAAACGTTCTATTACCGATCATTTTGATAAAGCCTATGAATTAGAGTCAGAACTTGAAAAAAAAGGTAAATTTAAAGAACTTGAATCTGTAAGAGATATTATTCCTGGTGACGTTACATGTATATACATTAGACAAGCAGAACCATTAGGTTTAGGTCATGCGGTTTTATGTGCAAAATCAGCAATTGGAAATCATCCGTTTGTGGTAATCTTACCCGATGATTTAATCGATAATGGAAATCGCGGAGCTACTAAACAATTAATTAGTGTTTATGAAAAAGAGAAAAAAAGTATTGTTGCGGTTGAGACTATTAAAAAAGTTGATACAGAAAAATATGGGATTGTTTCCATTTTTGATGATGAAAATTCATCTTTATGGAAAATAAAAAGTATTATTGAAAAACCAACGCCTGATGAGTCTCCGTCAACACTTGCGGTAGTTGGTCGGTATATATTTAATCCTGAAATATTTTCTCATTTAGAAAAAATAAAGATTGGCGCTGATTCTGAAATTCAATTAACTGATGCAATAAGTATGCTTTTGAAATCTGACTCAGTTTATGCATATGAATTTTCTGGAGAACGTTTTGACTGTGGTTCTAAATTTGGATATATACAGGCATCTATTCAATACGCTTTAAAGGATCCTGTTATTAAAGATGATTTGTATAAGTATATAAAAAATATACTATAATTTTCAGATATTTGGCTCCCCGGGACGGGCTCGAACCGCCGACCTAGTGATTAACAGTCACCCGCTCTACCAACTGAGCTACCGGGGAAAAATTAGGGTTTCGTATAGTACTGACGACTCTAATTACGGTCAACTCACATACCGTATTATTTAAGTTTATAGCGCATTTTTAATTCTTTTAACACCTTCTTTGATATTTTCCATGCTAGTAGCAAAAGATATTCGCATGCATCCAGGTATACCAAATGCCGAACCTGGCACCATAGCAACTCCAGCCTTATTTAAGAAATGTTCAGCTAATTCTATGTCATTTGCTATCTCCTGAGATATATCAATAATATTATTCATATCGGGGAAAGTATAAAACGTACCATCTGATTCTAATACATCGATACCATTAATATTTCTTAATGCATTTACTATAAAGTCGTGTCTTTCTTTAAACGTATTAACACATTCTTTAATAAAGTCTTGTTTTCCATTTAAAGCTGATACAGCAGCAGCTTGCGCTATTGAATTGGGGTTCGAAGTACTTTGAGATTGAATTTTTTTCATTTCTTTAATTATTTCTTTATTTCCAGCAGCATAACCGATACGCCAGCCAGTCATTGAGTATGATTTTGAAACACCATTAACGACAATAGTACGTTCATAAAGTTTGGGACATGAATTAACAATGTTAGAAAAATTTTCTGCTCCCCAAAAGATATGCTCATAAATGTCATCTGTTACAATTATTATATCTGGATGTTTAAGTAGTACATCTGAAATAGCTGTTAATTCATCTTTATTATAATATGCGCCAGAAGGATTTGAGGGACTGTTGAGTACGAGCATCCGTGTTTTCTTTGAAATGGCTTTACTCAGATTTTCAGGATTTATTTTAAAGTTATCTTTTATTGTTGTCGTAATTGTAACAGGCACAGCACCAGCAAGTATTGCCATATCGGGATAGGAAGCCCAAAAAGGCGCCGGTAGAATAATTTCATCACCTGGATTTAGTGTTGCTTGAAATAAATTGTACAGACAATGTTTAGCACCGCAGGAGACCAGAATTTGCTCAATTTCATATTCCAAGTTATTTTCTTTTTGAAATTTATCAACAATTGCCTGTTTTAGCTCGGGAGTCCCGTCAACAGCTGTATACTTGGTCTGTCCATTATTTAAGGCACTAATAGCAGCATTTTTTATATATTCTGGAGTATCGAAGTCAGGTTCTCCTGCACTGAGACTGATAATATCCTTTCCTTCAGCCCGTAATTTAGCCGCTCGTGCCGATACTGCCAGCGTAGGCGAAGGCTTTATATTTTTTGAGCGTTCTGATGAGAATATACTCAAGATTTGTCACCTGTAACGTTAATTAACATAAAAGGGCGTGTAATATACTCGAAACTTTAGACTTAAAAAACATAAAATTATGAAAAAATTTGCACTATTGTCCGACTACACAGCAGCCGGCGATCAACCAACCGCCATTACCCAATTGAATGAAGGCCTAGGAGAGGGTTTGGCAAACCAAACTCTATTAGGAGTGACCGGTTCTGGCAAAACTTTTACTATTGCAAATATTATTGAGATACAACAAAGACCTACAATTATTTTGGCTCCGAATAAAACACTTGCTGCACAGTTATATGGTGAGATGCGAGATTTTTTCCCAAATAATGCCGTCGAATACTTTGTTTCTTATTATGATTATTATCAGCCCGAAGCATATGTGCCAACAACAGACACATACATCGAAAAAGATGCTTCAATCAATGAACATATCGAGCAAATGCGTCTATCTGCGACAAAAGCAATACTCGAGCGTCGAGATACAATAATCGTTGCTACTGTATCAGCAATTTATGGCTTGGGCGATCCATCAAGTTATTTGAATATGGTATTACACCTCGATCGTGGCGATACCATAAATCAAAGAAAATTATTTCGTAGGCTTGCAGAATTACAATATACGCGTAATGAAATAGAGCTGCATCGCGGGGAATTTAGAGTACGTGGCGACGTAATTGATATTTTTCCTGCAGAATCTGAACGTGAAGCAATACGAATTCAACTCTTTGATAATGATATTGAATCGCTAAGTTATTTTGATCCACTTACAGGGGAAGTTTCAAAATTAATACCTAGAGTAACAATTCATCCAAAAACACATTATGTCACTGAACGACAAATTCTTTTAAATGCTATCGAGTCGATTAAAATTGAACTAAAAGAGCGTCTGCATGAACTTGAATTGAATAATAAACTGGTCGAAGCACAACGTCTTGAACAAAGAACAAAATTTGATATTGAGATGATAAATGAAATTGGATATTGCTCAGGAATAGAAAATTATTCACGTTATTTATCGGGTCGTCCAGCTGGAGAGCCCCCGCCAACATTAATTGATTACCTTCCGGAGGATGCTCTAATGATCATTGATGAAAGTCATGTCAGTGTACCGCAATTGGGTGGGATGTATCGTGGAGATCGTTCTCGCAAAGAAAATTTAGTTGAATACGGGTTTAGACTTCCTTCGGCATTAGATAATAGACCATTACGTTTTGATGAATTCGAAAAATTAGTCCCCCAGATAATTTTTGTTTCAGCTACCCCTGGACCATATGAAAAGGAACTTTCCGCGCAAATTGTTGAGCAGGTTGTTAGACCTACGGGTCTTCTAGATCCAAATATTGAAGTGAGGCCTGCGAGCACTCAAGTCGATGACTTATTATCAGAGATTAATTTACGAGTTAAATCTAACGAACGTGTTTTAGTTACGACTCTTACTAAAAGAATGTCTGAAGATTTGACAGAATATCTCGCAGATTATGGTCAACGTGTAAGATATCTACATTCTGATATAGATACTGTTGAAAGGGTAGAAATAATTCGAGATTTACGTAAAGGTAAATTTGATGTCTTAGTTGGAATTAATTTATTACGCGAGGGTTTGGATATACCTGAAGTATCACTAGTTGCTATTCTTGATGCAGATAAGGAAGGTTTTTTACGTTCTGGCACTACCTTAATTCAGACAATTGGCCGTGCAGCGAGAAACCTTAATGGTAAAGCAATTTTATATGGCGATGATATTACTAATTCAATGCAATACGCCATTGACGAGACAGAAAGAAGACGGAAAAAACAAAATAACTACAATGAAGAACACAAAATCACACCTACTGGGATTAAAAAAAATATCATTGATATCATGGAAGGCGCACATACAAGCAAGAAACTAGGTAATAAAAAAATAAAAAATATAGAAAGATCGAAATTAGAAAATGTTTCTCCCGAGTTTATGCTAAAAAAAATAAAAAATTTGGAAGAAAGAATGTATCGGTGTGCACGTGATCTTGAGTTTGAAGAAGCTGCTAAGTTAAGAGATCAGATTGAATTTCTTCAAAATAATTTTTTAGGCTTCGAATATACTGATATAGTTTAAATCTTAACATTATGAAATGAAACGCTTAATAATAAATGAATTATTCATTAAATAAAAAACTAATTTGGGTAGCAGGCCATAATGGAATGGTTGGTAGCGCAACCGTACGAAGATTATTAAGTGAAGATTGCGAAGTTATTACTGTTAAAAAAAATACATTGGATTTGAGAGACAGTTCGTCTGTTTTGAAATGGATAAAAAATAATAAACCCGAGGTAATAATTATTACGGCAGGCAAAGTTGGCGGAATTCATGCGAATAGTCATTACCCCGCTGAATTTTTGTATGATAATTTAATGATCGAGACAAATATTATTCATTCTGCATGGCAATGCGGTATTGAAAAATTATTATTTTTAGGTTCTTCATGCATCTATCCACGAAATACCTTGCAGCCAATTACTGAAGACAAATTGCTAACTGGTGAGTTAGAGCCAACTAACGAATGGTATGCGCTCGCTAAAATTGCAGGAATCAAATTATGCCAATCATACAGGGAGCAATATAATACCGATTTTATTTCAGCCATGCCGTCGAATTTGTATGGTCCTGGAGATAATTTTCATCCCGAAAATTCCCATGTACCAGCTGCATTATTATTAAGATTTCATAATGCTAAAACTAATAATGAGAAAAAAAGTATCGTATGGGGATCTGGGGAGCCTAAACGTGAATTTTTATACGTAGATGACTTAGCTGATGCTTTAGTCTATTTACTACAGAATTATTCAGAAGGTTCGCATGTTAATATTGGTACGGGAGCAGATATCTCAATAAAAGATTTTGCCTATAAAGTTAAGGAATGTGTAGGTTATGATGGCGATCTAATATTTGACAGAACTAAACCGGATGGAATGCAAAGAAAGGTACTTGATGTTAGCAAGTTAACTCAATTAGGATGGACAGCTAAGCTCACCCTTAATGAAGGTTTAACAAAATATTATGAGTGGTTTAAAGAGAATATTGATGTTATTAGACAATAGATCTTGATTAGGAATTATATATGACAAAGAAGGCATTAATAACAGGCATTACTGGACAAGATGGCGCCCTATTAGCAGAATTATTGATAGATAAAGGCTATCAGGTATGTGGTGTCAAACGTCGTTCATCATCATTTAATACGCAACGTGTTGATCATTTATATACCGATCCACATGAGAATTCTTCAAATTTTCATATGATGTATGGAGATATGACTGATGCAACAAATTTGATTCGCATTGTGCAAGAATTCCAACCCGATGAGATCTACAATCTGGCGGCACAATCACATGTGCAAGTTAGTTTTGAAACTGCTGAATATACTGCTAATTCTGACGCGCTTGGTACGTTAAGGTTGCTTGAAGCGATAAGGATATTAGAATTAACAAAAAAAACAAAATTTTACCAAGCTTCTACTTCAGAAATGTATGGGAAGGTTGCAGAAATACCTCAAAATGAAAATACACCTTTTTATCCACGTTCACCCTATGCTGTAGCCAAACTCTATGCTTACTGGGTTGCTATAAATTATAGGGAGGCATATGGGATATATGCTGCCAATGGCATTTTATTTAATCATGAAAGTCCGGTAAGAGGAGAGACATTTGTTACAAGAAAAATAAGCAGAGCTGTTGCAGCCATCCATACAGGAAAAGAAAAAACTCTTTATCTGGGTAATTTAGATGCAAAACGTGATTGGGGGCATGCGAAAGATTTTGTGAAAGGTATGTGGTTAATTTTGCAGCAAGATTTACCCGGAGATTATGTTCTTGCTACGGGGGAAAATCATTCTATTCGTGAATTTGTTGAGCTTGCATTTAAAAATGTAGGACGATCTATTGATTGGCAGGGTAACGGAATAAACGAGCAAGGTATTGATAGAGCTTCTAGTGAAGTTGTTGTGAAAATTGACTCACGATATTATCGTCCAACAGAAGTTGATACTCTTTTGGGCGACCCATCAAAAGCGAAAAAAGAACTTGACTGGGAATGCACAATTTCTTTTGAAGATTTAGTTAGTGAGATGGTTCAAGAAGATATAAAACTTTCAGAGAATTAGTGGACAATAGTTAATTTAGTATTTTTTCATGTATTTTAGTTACACAATTTTGTATGCTACTTTGCTTTCATAGGCGCGTAGCTCAGCTGGTTAGAGCACTAGCTCGACATGCTAGGGGTCGTCGGTTCGAATCCGACCGTGCCTACCAACTTATTTGTATTGGACAAATTAGCCTCTATTTTGGCGGTCCTTTAAGCACGTGACCTGTTGTAAGGGCCACCACTGATTAAAAAGGAGTAGATATGCCCACGATTACATTACCGGATAATACTCAACGCGAATACAAAGAGCCATTAACAATCATGCAGGTTGCGCAGGATATTGGCCCAGGATTAGGAAAGGCAACCATCGCAGGATATATTGATGATGAATTGCATGATGCCTGCGAGGTGATTGAATATGATGTCCGTTTACGCATTATTACTAATAAGGATCCGGAAGGTATTGAGATCATTCGTCACTCTTTTGCTCATCTTATGGGGCATGCGGTTAAACAATTATTTCCAGATGCCAAAATGGCCATCGGGCCAGTCATTGAAGATGGATTTTATTACGATGTAGATACAGAAAAACCTCTTACTCCAGATGATGTTCAAGCGATTGAAGCTCGAATGAATGAACTCATTAAAAAGGATTATGATGTTGTTCGTGAAGTAGTTTCGCATGAGAAAGCTATACAGACCTTCATCAAAAGAGATGAGCCCTATAAGCAAGAGATTATTAATGAAATTTCAGATAATGAGATCATTAAGCTTTATTACCACGAAGAATATACGGACATGTGTCGAGGACCTCATGTTCCAAATACCTGCCATCTTAGGTATTTCAAATTAACAAAATTGGCCGGTGCTTATTGGCGTGGTGACTCAAAAAATGTAATGCTTCAGAGGATATATGGTACAGCTTGGCATAATAAAAAATCTTTGGAGTTATACCTAAAACGACTTGAAGAAGCAGAGAAACGAGATCATCGTAAATTAGCAAAGAAACAAGATTTATTTCATTTTCAAGAAGAAGCTCCAGGCATGGTATTTTGGCATCAAAAGGGGTGGGCAATTTATAAAGTTATTGAGAAATACATTAGCGAAAAAATGAATCATCATGGTTACGAAGAAATTAATACTCCTCAAGTTGTCGATGTGAGTTTATGGGAACGTTCAGGGCATTGGGATAAATTTAGGGAGGATATGTTTAGAACAAATTCGGAAAACAGAAATTATGCTATAAAACCAATGAATTGTCCGTGCCATGTGCAGGTATTTAATCAAGGTTTGAAGAGTTACAGAGAATTACCTATAAGGCTCGCTGAGTTTGGTTCTTGTCATCGAAATGAGGCTTCAGGTACTTTGCATGGTTTGATGCGAGCAAGGAGTTTTACCCAAGATGACGCTCATATTTTTTGCACAGAAGATCAGATTCAGGATGAAGTATCTAATTTTATTTCAATGTTATTTGAGGTGTATCATGATTTTGGTTTTGACGAAATAATTATTACATTTTCTACTCGTCCAGATAATCGTGTTGGAACTGATGAAGTATGGGATAAAGCTGAGAGAGCGCTTGAGCTGGCGATAGAAAAAAATAAATTGGAGTGTGAAATACAGCCAGGTGAGGGTGCATTTTATGGTCCAAAGATTGAGTTTTCTTTAAAAGATTGTATTGGCAGGGTATGGCAGTGTGGAACAATTCAGGTCGATTTTTCAATGCCTGACTTACTTGGGGCGAGTTATATTGCGGAAGATAGCTCTAAAAAAGCTCCGGTTATGTTGCATCGCGCCGTAGTGGGTTCAATGGAGAGATTTATTGGTATATTGATTGAAAATTATGCTGGCTCATACCCAGTTTGGTTAGCACCAGTACAGGCGGTTGTTATTTCGATAACCGAGAATCAGGTTGAATATGCAAAAAAAGTGTCAAATTTACTGAAAAACAAAGATTTTAGGGTTGAACATGACTTGAGAAATGAAACGATCGGGCTTAAAATTCGCGACCACGCTATGCAGCGCATACCGTATCTGGTTATTTTGGGTCCGCGTGAACAAAAAGAGAGTACTGTGACCATTCGAACAAGAGACGGCGAAGATTTGGGTTCGATGACAGTTAATAATTTTATCAAACGTTTGAAGGAAGATGTAAAGCTTCTAGGTAGCGTTAAATCGGAGGAATGATTCATCAGTTTGGATAAACAAACACGCCTTAATGAAAATATCACCTCACCAGAGGTAAGACTTATAGATGCTGAGGGCGAACAAGTGGGTGTGGTTTCAATTACCGAAGCACAACAGCTTTCCGATGATTCTGAATTAGATTTAGTTGAAATAGTTCCCAACGCTGATCCTCCGGTTTGCCGTATTATGGATTACGGTAAGTATGCGTTTGAACAAAATAAGAAAAAACATGCTGCAAAGAAGAAACAAAAACAAGTACACGTTAAAGAAATTAAGTTTAGACCAAGCACAGAAGAAAATGATTACCAGGTAAAATTACAAAATCTGATAAAATTTTTGACTAATGGAGATAAGGTTAAAGTAACACTTAGGTTTCGTGGCAGAGAAATGGCTCATCAAGAGTATGGCAGTAGAATGTTAGAAAGAGTTCAGGGTGATCTTGATGATTATGGTGTTGTTGAGCAACTTCCAAAATTAGAAGGCAGGCAGATGGTGATGATATATGCACCTAAGAAGTAATATTTTAAATTTTTATATGAGCGGAGTTATATAATGCCAAAGATGAAAACAAATCGTGGTGCAGCGAAGCGTTTTTCCCGAAATGGTTCAGGAAAATTTAAACATCGCCAATCACATCGAAGCCATATACTAACCAAGAAAAGTGCTAAGCGTAAACGTCAATTACGCGCAACAATTGCAATTCATGACAGTGACCAAAAGGCAATTGCCCGAATGGTTCCATATTTATAGTGAGGTCTTAAAGAAATGTCTAGAGTAAAGCGCGGAGTTACGGCTCACGCTAAACATAAAAAAATCATAGAACAAGCCAAAGGATATAGCGGTAGGAGAAAGAACGTTTTCCGTGTTGCAACCCAAGCAGTAACCAAGGCAGGTCAGTATGCGTATCGAGACCGTAGGCAACGAAAGAGACAGTTTAGAGCGCTTTGGATTGCAAGGATAAATGCAGCGGCTCGTGCAAATGGGGTCTCTTATAGTCGTTTTATTGATGGATTAAATAAAGCATCAATTGTAATTGACCGAAAGATATTAGCTGATCTCGCTGTATTCAATAAGGAGGCTTTTGCTTTATTGGTTAAACACGCCAAGTCTTATTCGAGCAATTAACTGCTACTCAAAATCAAATATTGCAAAAAAAGAGCCTTTTAAAAGGCTCTTTTTTTTACCTGTGGAAATTTATGCAGGAAAGACTTTTTTATGATTTTTATTGTATAATTTATTGAAAATGATAATAAAAAATATACATTGTTTTTTTCTTATTTAGTTAGGTAAAAAAAGTGGAAGAAATTAAAAAACTGAAAACTCAGGCATTATCAGAAATAAATTCTGCATCTGACCTAAGGCAATTAGAACAGATTAGAGTTGATTATCTTGGGAAGAAAGGTCGATTGACTGAGAAATTAAAAATACTTGGTAAATTACCAACTGAAGAAAGACCTAAGTCTGGACAAATCATAAATGATGTAAAAACTAAGATTCAAGATGCAATAGAATTAAGAAAAAAAACTTTTGAAGATAAGAAATTGGAGGATATTATTGAAAAGGGACATATTGATGTTTCGTTACCGGGCAGAGGAATAGAACGCGCCGGATTACATCCAATCACATTAATAACTCAGCGGATTGAATCATTATTTCAGCAAATTGGCTTTGAAATTGTTGACGGACCTGAAGTAGAAGATGAATATCATAATTTCGAAGCATTAAATATCCCAAAATATCATCCGGCACGGGCAATGCATGATACTTTCTATTTTGAGGATGGGCGATTATTAAGGACTCACACTTCATCTGTTCAAATAAGAGTTATGCAAAATGATAGCCCACCATTTCGTTTTATCGCACCTGGCCGCGTATATAGATGTGATTCCGATATGACACATACACCAATGTTTCATCAAGTGGAAGGACTTGTTGTTGATGAATCAGTTACTTTTTCTGAATTGAAAGGCCTACTAATTAATTTTCTCGAAATATTTTTTGAAAAAGAACTAAAAACACGTTTTCGTCCATCATATTTTCCTTTTACGGAACCATCTGCTGAAGTTGATATTGAAGGAAAACATGGATGGTTGGAAATATTAGGTTGTGGCATGGTACATCCCAATGTTTTAAAAAATGTTGGTATTGATCCAGAAAAATATACCGGTCTTGCGTTTGGAATGGGGGTTGAGCGTTTGGCTATGCTTTATTACGGCGTGGATGATTTAAGATTATTTTTTGATAATGATTTACAGTTTCTTAACCAATTTCAATAATTATTTAAATATGGAAAATAAAAATAATGAAATTTAGTGAAAAATGGTTGAGAGAAATTGTGAATCCATCAGTAAATACCGAAGGATTACTTAATCAATTAACAATGTCTGGACTGGAAGTTGATGGAACGACAAAGGCGTATGTTGATTTTGACGGATTATTTGTTGCTGAAGTTAAAACAGTAAAAAAACACCCAAATGCAGATAAATTACATATTTGTGATGTTGATTGTGGAGAAAAAGATTATTTAACAATTGTTTGTGGCGCGCCAAATGTTATGCCCGGAATGCGTACTATTTTAGCTAAAGTTGGTGCGCAATTACCAGATAAACCAAAATTAAAAAGCGTTAAACTCAAAGGTATTGAGTCACACGGAATGCTTTGTTCTGCAAGTGAAATTGGTTTCGGTGAAAATAGTGATGGAATTATTGAATTATCTAAAGATGAACCAGTTGGTAAATCCTTAAAAGATATTCTGGATATTGATGACAATATTGTCGAAGTATCACTTACTCCGAATCGTGGAGATTGTTTAAGTATTTATGGTATCGCCAGGGAAGTTGCAACTGCAAATAAAATAGATACGAAGAATTTTAAAATTGAAAGTACGGAAATAACTACAAAAAAAACTCGTGCTGTCAAAATATTAGCAAAGTCAGAATGCCCTAGATATCTTTGTCGAATTATCGAAAATATTGATAACTCAGTTAAGAGTCCATTGTGGTTGTCTGAAAAGTTACGATGCTCGGGTTTACGCAGTGTTAATGTGGTCGTTGATGTTGTTAATTTCGTTATGCTTGAACTCGGACAGCCCTTGCATGCATTTGATAATGATCGATTAAATGGCGGCATTGAAATTCGATTTCCAACTAAGGGTGAGAAATTAAAACTTCTCGATGAGACAGAAGTTAAAATTAATCCAGGAACTTTATTGATAGCAGACGAATCTGGGCCGTTGGCGATGGCAGGTCTAATGGGGGGATTTGATAGCGCTGTTACGAATAAAACAGATAATATATTACTGGAAAGTGCGTTTTTTAAACCCGAGGCTATTTTAGGGCAGGCTCGTCAGTATGGTCTAAATACTGATTCATCACATCGTTTTGAGCGAGGCGTAGACCCAGAAATCCAGGGAATTGCGATGGAACGTGCTACACAACTTATATTAGAAATCTGCGGAGGTCAGGTTGGCCCAATTGCTGAAAAAAAGAATAAAAAAACGGTCCCAAAAAACCAAGAAATTTTACTAAGAAAATCTCAAATAAATCGTATCCTTGGTGTCGATTTAAATGAAAAATTTATAGATGATGTATTCGTTAAACTTGGTATGGTTTGTAAACGCACCGGAGACAATTGGGTTATTACTCCCCCATCTTATCGATTCGATATTAATATTGAGGCTGACCTTATAGAGGAACTAGCTAGAATTTATGGTTACGACTCAATTCCTTCCCAAGTTCCAACTGCTGAATTGGTGATTAAATCAAATCAAAATAATCAGCTGAAAGTAAATAAGCTTCGCGAAATTTTAATTAACCGCGATTACCAAGAGGTTATTACATATAGTTTTGTTGATCCAAATATGCATCGTTTATTAAATAAAGATGATGTTTCGCTTTCACTTATAAATCCAATCGCACCTGAATTATCCGAGATGCGTACCAGTCTTTTGCCGGGGTTAATTTTATCATTACAGCGTAATGTTAAACGGCAGAGAGAAAGAGTTAGGTTTTTTGAGGTCGGGTTAGTTTTTAGTGGAAACGAGATGATAAAACAGGATTGTCATATCGGAGGTATAATTTATGGAAATATATATGAAAAACAATGGGATAAAAAAGATTTATCATCTGACTTCTATGATATAAAATGTGATGTAGAAGTGTTACTGAGCGGAATAGTTGAGGACGATCGAGTAAAACTGGTTAAAGGGGATAACGAGGCTTTGCATCCCGGTCAAAGGACAGATATTTATATTGACGATATTAAAACTGGTTACTTTGGACAATTACACCCTAACATTTGTTCAAATTTAGAATTTGTAAAGAATGTTTTTGTGTTTGATTTTAATATTGAGTCATTAGTCGGAAAAAAAGCAATAAAATATAAAAAAATATCAAAATTTCCAATAATCAGGCGTGATATATCTATAGTAGTTGATAGCAAAATAAAATTTGAGGCAGTCCTAGAATCAATTAAAAAAGACGCCCCCGATTTGCTTGTGGACCTTGAGTTATTTGATCTGTATCGGGGCGAAGGTATTGAAAAAGGGCAAAAAAGTCTAGCTTTAGGGTTGACCTTTCAGTCTATATGTAACACCCTTAAGGACGAAGATGTAGATAATAATATGCATATAGTGATCAAAGGGTTATCGGATCGCCTGAATGCGAGACTGAGGGAATAACAGACAATGGCAGCATTAACAAAGGCGGATCTTGCCGAGAGGCTTCACGAAGAGCTCGGACTCAATAAACGAGAAGTAAAAGACATTGTGGAGTTGTTTTTTGATGAAATTAGAGTAGCCCTTGAGTCTGGTCATCAAGTTAAGTTATCTGGTTTTGGAAATTTTGATCTAAGAGATAAGAATCAGAGACCCGGAAGAAATCCGAAAACGGGTGAAGAAATACCAATTAGCGCAAGACGCGTTGTTACATTTAGACCGGGCCAAAAACTTAAATTACGAGTAGAAAAATATGCTGGAAACTTCAAATAACAGCGAATTACCAACAATCCCAGGTAAGCGCTATTTTACGATAGGTGAAGTTAGTGATCTTTGTGCGGTAAAACCTCATGTTTTGCGTTATTGGGAGCAGGAATTCACTCAATTAAAACCTCTTAAACGTCGTGGTAATCGTCGATATTATCAAAGACAGGACGTAATCTTAATTAGGCAAATTAGAGGGCTATTATACGAACAGGGTTTTACTATTGGTGGAGCAAAACAGCGTTTGATTAGCGAGGACGCAAAGGAAGATTCAAACCAGAGCCAACAAATCATAAAGCAACTAAGAATGGAACTCGATGACATCCTAGATATACTCAGACGTTAATTTTAAACAGCCTGTCTTTTTTGTAATTAATTTGCATTTCCCTGTTATTTTTCTTCGTAAATTTTTTGTAGAGATCATTTTCTTTGGAAATAGTACATTATTTATTAATGAATCGGGGCGTGGCGCAGTCTGGTAGCGCACCTGCATGGGGTGTAGGTGGTCGGAGGTTCAAATCCTCTCGCCCCGACCACAAAATATTTTTTGGTAAGAACGTTTTTTGTTTTTTAATTTTTATTGTATCTATCCAGATATCGGCGTGTGGTACAGAAACAAATCCCAAAAAAGCATTTAATAAAGGTGATTACAAAACTTCTTTCACTTTATTTCGCAAATTAGCAAAAAATGGCGATACTGAGGCTCAGAATTATCTAGGTATACATTATAGCTTGGGTTTAAGTACCGAAAGAGACTATGAAAAAGCATATGAGTGGTATAAAAAGGCCGCAAAAGCCGGACATCCTGATGCCCAAAGAAATATTGCAGATATGCATAATTATGGCAGAGGAGTGAAAAAGGATTCATATCTTGCTTTCGTATGGTATTTTGCGGCATATCAACAAGGGAATGAAAATGCAAAGCCACAGTTTGAAAGTATAGCAGCTTCAGGTCATCTATCACCGAATCAGCAATTACACGCAAAAATTGATTCGAATAATTTTATAATTGATAAAAAAAATCATTTTATTAGTTATGATACTTACATAAAAAAGGAATAACATTTCAAATTATGTGTGGAATTGTCGGGGCAGTTGCCAAAAGAGATATTACACCTATTTTACTAGAGGGTTTAAAGCGGCTTGAGTATAGAGGGTACGATTCTGCAGGGCTAGCTGTAATCAGTGGTGATCAAAAACTACAAAGAATTCGTATCAAGGGAAAAGTCGATCAACTTGAAGCGCAATACAGACTCGCCCCCGTAAGAGGAAATACCGGTATTTCTCACACTAGATGGGCAACGCACGGAAAACCCAGCATTAATAATGCGCATCCACATACTTGTAAAGATCAATTAGCACTGGTTCATAACGGTATTATTGAAAATCATAAGAAACTTCGTGAGCAACAAATATCATCAGGGTTTAAATTTCAGTCTGATACTGACACAGAGGTGATTGTTAATGCTCTGTTCGAATCATTAGATTCAAAGACAGATTTATTAGCTGCAATGTTCAAGGTTTTGAAGAAACTAGAAGGTGCATATGCGCTTGGGGTGATTAATAATACTGAACCGGAGCGACTTATTGCAGCAAGAAAAGGAAGTCCTCTTGTGATAGGTGTCGGCATTGATGAGTATTTCGTAGCTTCAGATGTTTTTGCATTGCTCCCTGCTACTCAAAAATTTATTTATTTAGAAGAGGGTGATGTTGCAGATATTTCAGCCGATAAATTAACAATTTATGATAAGAATCAAAAAATTGTAGAACGAGAAATTCATATTTCAAAGTCAAGTGCTGATGTTTCAGATAAAGAGGGCTATCGGCATTACATGCTTAAGGAAATATTTTTTCAATCAGACGCAATATCTCAAACATTAAACAATCGAATTCATAATAATAGAGTGATAACAACAGAATTTGGTGAAAATTCTAACGCTATTTTTTCTAAAACAAAATCCATAAAAATTGTTGCCTGTGGTACGAGTTATCATGCTGGTTTGATTGCTGCTTATTGGATGGAGAAAATTTCAAAAATACACTGTCAGGTTGAAATAGCGAGTGAGTTCCGATACAGACGGTCAGTAATACGTGATGGCACATTGTTTATCTCAATCTCACAGTCTGGTGAAACTGCTGATACTTTGGCAGCGTTACGTTCAGCGAAGGATGCAAATTATTTAAGTACATTGACTATTTGTAACGTTGATGAGAGTTCGTTAACGAGAGAATCTGACTTTGTTTTTCTGACACACGCAGGTATTGAAATAGGTGTTGCTTCGACCAAAGCTTTTACAACACAACTCGTCGCCCTGTTTTTATTAGTTATTGCCATAGCTAAACATAATGGTCTAACTGAGAAGGAGGAAGAAAAATTAGTCGGGCAGCTTATAAGTTTACCTTCACGCGTTAACCAGGTACTCGAACATAAAGACAAAATTGAATTAATTGCCAAGGATTTTGCGGATAAGCATCACGCGCTATTTCTTGGTCGGGGTAGTTTTTTACCTGTTGCTATGGAAGGGGCACTAAAATTAAAGGAGATTTCTTATATTCATGCAGAAGCCTATGCAGCCGGTGAGTTAAAGCATGGGCCACTTGCACTTGTTGATGAGGATATGCCGGTTGTTGCGGTTGCCCCAAATAATAATTTGTTAGAAAAACTTAAATCAAATTTAGAAGAGGTGAAGGCTCGTGGCGGGAAACTTTATATATTTGCAGATGAGATAAGTGAAGTTGAGTCAACCAACGGAATGTTTGTTCTCAATATTAATAACGTTTATGACTATATGGCCCCCATTCTTCATACAATCCCATTGCAATTATTAGCTTACTATGTTGCCGTTATTAAGGGGGCTGATATAGATCAGCCACGTAATTTAGCCAAATCAGTTACAGTGGAATAATACCAATGAGAGAAACGGTTCATGCTTATGCAGAAATAAAGGATCTATTCAAAACAAAATATGAGATGGACATTGTGACGGAACAACTTGAATCATCTTTACATTGGTCATATGTTGTCAACGAAGAAGATTATCAGTTATGGTTAACATCAAAAAAGAACAAGGCATCATGAACAGAATTTCACTAATCGTTTTTATTTTATTTTTTTTATCAACATCAGTAATAGCTAGAAACGTATGCAATTGTAAAGGTTATGATGGCCCGGGTGGCCCCTGTTATGCCGAACCTGGGGGGCCGGCTTATTCAGGTCCTGGTGGCCCTGCTTATACTGGGCCTGGCGGTGCTTGTTTTAGCGGGCCGGGGGGTAAGGCTTATGATGGTCCAGGTGGTCCGGCTTATTCAGGTCCGGGCGGTGCTTGTAACTCAGAACCAGGTGGTCCGGCTTATTCAGGTCCGGGTG
>Ga0066372_10000319_pt1 | contig 17541 bp, 9 predicted proteins | sample Knorr_S15_td_250_FD_77011 | JGI IMG/M metagenome (GOLD analysis project Ga0066372, IMG submission 77011) | Marine microbial communities from Southern Atlantic Ocean transect - Knorr_S15_td_250_ad_251m_LV_A | ecosystem: Environmental > Aquatic > Marine > Oceanic | place: Southern Atlantic ocean... | reverse complement strand
TATAATCATATCTTTCAGTATAAAATACACCTCCAGGGCGTGTCATAATTAAGTTTGCTATTCCGCCTTTATTAAAGCCATAAGTGACATGATAAGCAATTGGATTGTCACCTTCATCTATTCGAGACTGTTCGGGTCTTTCTACGTATGATGACTGTACCCAGCTAATATTATCGTTGGTCCAAAACCTCATTAAATCCGTTTGATGAATTCCAGCTTCAACCATAGAAGTTCCAGACCATTTTCTGTCTGCCGTCCAAATTCTATTTTCTGGACCTTGTTTTTTTTCTGCTTGAGTGTGCTTCACGCCGTGCATTTCTACTGCCCCGCAATCAACCATAGTAATTGAAGAGACCCACTTGTCATTTAAGTACTCTTTGATTTTGGTATACCAATAATCATATTCCATTTGAAATCCACATATTGACGGAACTTTATATTTTTCAATTGCCTCAGCCATAGGATAAATTTCATCCAAAAAGAGACTTTGAGGCTTTTCTGCAAATATTGCTATACCTTTTTCGGCAGCTTTAACAATTTGATCGGTATGTTGATTTGGAGGAATGACAAACCAAATTCCATCAACATCAGAACTTTCTAAAAATTCCTCGTAGTCGGTGTAAAGTGCCACACCAGATTCGCTGTAATTAGGAACAAATGATGTGATCTTTTCTTTGGCTAAATTTTCAACAAAAGGATCAACAAGAGCGACAATTGTAACTAACTCCTCTTCTTGCAAATCACATAAAGCCTGTAGGTGTTGCAGGCCTCTTTGCCCTACCCCTACCAGCGCTACTTTGAAATTAGGCATTATTCCTCCGAAATTCTGTTTATATTGTTTTTATTCTAAAACTTTAGTTTGATTTATAAAATATAGTCTTTCTGAAAACAAACAAAGGGATAGTTACTATAATTAAAAATATTAAAATAAATAGAAAAAATGACTCTGAAAAAGGATTTGTCTTTCTGTTTCTCTCTTCCATTTCTATGGTAAATTGAAAAGACTCTTGATAATTTTCTTGTGAAACATCTACAGTAAAGATCCAAACGCCACTTTCCTCTATATCAAATACACACTTATATAAATGTGGCGTTGACGGTGTATTTAAAGCAAAAGTGACAAATTTTTCATCTTTATGAGATGCAACGACAGATATTATTACTTTTGATTCTTTTTGACCAGTAGATTTATTAGTAACCTCGAATTCTAAATCAACATATCCAATTTTTGGGTTTTCAAGATAAGAAATATTAAGATCAAAACTACTTCCCGCTACTAATTCTGATTTTTTTTGATGATTGTCTGCACTTAAAATCTGATTAGAGTTGATAAAAAGGAATAGGATGGCAGTGAGTACGAAAGCTATATTATTAAAAGGTTTGATTATCTTTGGACTCTCCCGCTTGTATCACCTTCAACTATTGCTTGTACTTCAGAAAGAGAAACTAAATTTAAATCTCCATGTATTGTATGTGCTAGGGCAGAAGATGCCACTGCAAAATTGAGTGTTTCTTCTGGTGTAAAATTATTAATATTTCCATATATAATTCCAGCTGAAAATGCATCTCCACCACCTACTCTATCTACCATATGAACGGGATATTTGGCTCCTATATGCATGACCCCACCACCTTTAATTTCTTTATCAGTGTCTAAATAAACAGCAGACCAATTATTGTCGCTGGCAGATATACTATCTCTTAGCGTGATCCCAACTTTTGAAAAACCAAAATTTGATATTAAATTATCTATAACATTTCTGTAAGCATCTGGGTTTAGTTCTCCAGCAGTGACATCTTGACCCTCTGCAATAACTCCGAGACATTTCTCAGCATCTTCTTCGTTTCCAATTGCTATATCTACATATTCCATCAAAGGTTTCATTACAGATTGAGCTTCGTCAGGACTCCATAAATTTTTTCTATAATTCATGTCTGCACTAACTATTAGACCTAATTCTTTTGCAGCTTTTGCAGCTTCCATAGTTGTCTCAGCGGCAGACTTTGATAGTGCAGGAGTTATTCCGGTGAAATGAAACCAGTCAATTCCTGAGAATGCATCCTCCCAATCGAATATTCCGGGTTGTATTCTGCTTATCGCACTTTCTGCCCTGTCGTAAACAATTTTAGACGGTCTCATTGCAGCGCCGTGCTCTAAGAAATATAATCCAATTCTTTCTCCTCCCATTCTTATGGCAGACGTGTTTATCCCAAAGCTTCTTATTCTGTTCATTGCGGCTTCGCCAATTTCATTACTAGGCAATGCAGTAATAAATTTTGTCGGTACTCCAAATTGAGCTAATGAAACAGCCACATTATATTCACCGCCTCCATAATCAACATCAAAACTATTCGCTTGAACAAACCTTTCTTTCTTTGGAGTTGCAAGTCTTAATAAGATCTCACCAAATGTTGCAACATTTACTTGTGCCTCGCCCATTATATTCTCCTAACTTATTCTTTTTATTGTCTCAGATAATTTTTTACATTGCGCTTCTAGCTTTGCCCAATCTTTGTTGTTCATAATTTCTTTACTAAAAAGTTTTGATCCCATTCCTACGGAAAATACGCCAGCATCAAACCATTCTTTTAAGTCATCAGGGTTTAAATCCACACCTCCAGTAGGCATTATCCAAGACCAAGGCATTGGAGCCAATATAGATTTTATAAAAGACGGTCCTCCTACTGAATCTGCTGGAAAAACTTTTACTACATCACAGCCGAGACTTTCAGCATTTGAGATTTCTGTTGGTGTGAGACATCCTGGCATATATGGAATTTTTTTTCTATTACAAGACCTTGCCACTTCTTCGTTTGTTAATGGGCCAACTATGAAGTTTGCCCCCATTGAAATATAAAGATCAGACATTGTTGAATCCGAAATAGAACCTGCTCCCAAAATCATATCCGGTAAATTTTTTCTACAGAATAATTCTAATTTTTTGAAAACTTCCCATGCAAAGTCTCCTCTATTTGTAAATTCGAGAATCTTAATTCCACCCTTATGGCAAGCGGAGACTACCTCTATGGCTACATCTGGATCTGGATCATAAAATACAGGTACCACTTTACATTCTTTTATGTAGTTTAATGTTTGTAGTTTATTGAATTTTCCCATGACTTCCTTTTTCTAGTGTCAAGTATATTATTACTTATAATTGATAATTTGGGTTAACCTGTTAATCTAACTTCTTGTTAATTTTGATACATATTACAACTTATTTCTAAAATAATTAATTAATGAAAAAAAATATAGCTAAAGATAAAATAAAAAATGGGATTCCATCAATTGGTACTTGGGTTTCTAGCGGAAATCCTCTTGTTTGCGAAACTTTGGCAAATACAGGAATAGACTGGATTAATATTGAGTGTGAGCATAGTTCAGTTGATCTAGGTGACCTGATTCATTGCTTTAGAGCGGTTGAACACACAGATATTCCTGTCTTTGTAAGAGTTGCTGGTAGTGACCCCTTAATCATCAAGCGGGTACTTGATACAGGAGCACTTGGAGTCGTTGTTCCAGATATTAAAAATGCTGAAGAAGCTAAAAGAGCGATCGATGCTTGTAGATATCCTCCTGAAGGAAAACGAGGCATAGGAGCTACAAGGCCTAACGCTGTTTATTCGGATTATATGGACCATGCTAATGAAGAGATTTGTGTTGTTTTAATGATAGAGGATATTGAAGCGGTCAACCGTATTGACAGTATTATGGAAGTACCTGGAGTTGATGTGATATTTATTGGCCCCAACGATTTGGCTGCAACTTTAAATGTACCCTTAGGCATGGATAACCAGCACCCTAAACATGTTGAAGCGGTTGAAACTGTTTTGCGTGCAGGCAAAAAGCACGGAATACCAACAGGAATTCATTGTGGTAGTCCAGAAGAAGTCTCTAGGAGGATTGCTCAAGGATTTTTATGGATGCCAATAGCATCAGATGTTGCTGTAATGCGTTCTGCCTTTATGACATCAGTTACAAAAATCGAAGAAATGACCGAATCAACAGGAATTAATTCTGACGGAAAGTTTTATTAGTCTGGCATCCAGAAGGAAAAAAAGTGCCTTTTCCAATTTGATGAAAATAAACTTTGAATTTTCCAAGCCCAACTGGATTCATTAATGAAATAATTTGTTGCCTATCTTTGAGATTTGTTTTATGTTCAAAAATCTTTTTTATGCCCATATTATATAAAAACCTTTCTTGGGTGGTATAACCGATCAAATTGAAATTTACAGAATTAAGACATTTATTTAGTACAGGAAAATTTACATCACACGTAATATCTTTTTGCCCAATGTCAGTAAGAGGATCACTATCCATGTTGTGATTTTTATAGCATCGTAAAGTTCCGAGAGGCTTAGATTTGGTTAAAAACTTCAGTGAGTCAAAACCATAATCTATGGTTATCATTACACAGTTTGGTGACAAGCTAGCGATTTTTTTACAAAGGGCTGAAAGATTATTAATTAATTCAAAACTTGAACCCTCTGGGATACTTTTTAAAGTTTTTTCAGCAAATAATATTTTTTTAGTATTTTTATATATTTCTTTTGTTGATAATCCTGATGTTTTCTTTACAAATATTTCTTTAATCTCATTGTTTATTTTTTTAAATCTGTCAAATGGAAGAGAGTCAAAAAATTCGTTTGATATTATGCATCCGTATTGAAAATCTGGCAGTTTTAAAGAAGGCTTATTCACTACATCTACATTGAAGTATTTTAAACACTTTGAAAATTCTGAATGACTTGCATTTATCTTTGATAAAATATCCGATTTTAAATTACCATAACTGCCCCCAAGTTCTACAATCATAAAATCATTAGGTTTTTTATAATGAATCCAGACCTCTTCTATTTGATCTGCAAGTAAATGTCCAAAAGAAGGGTGGGTTAGAGGGCTTGTTATGAAATCTGAAAGTAATGGACGCTTTTTTCTTGTATAAAAGCCAAAGTCTGCATCATAAAGAACTTTTTCTACAAAATCAGAATATGAAACTACCAAGGATTTCGAAAAAATTTTATTTATAATATCAAAAGTTAATTTAGTATTATCTTTTTTCGATTGAAATATATTGTTTTTCGTGTTCACCAGTATAATGCAGTAGTGGCCTTAAGAGAATGTTATGTTCGTATTGTTCAAGCACCTGAATTGTCCAACCTGGAATTCTTCCAATTGCGAAAATAGGTACGAATAAATCAGTGGGAATACCAAGTAAGTGATAGATTACCCCTGCAAAAAAATCTACATTTACATGTATGCCTCTTCGTTGGTATGGCTTCATCGCATCCATTACTGCTACTAATATTTCGTACCAGCCTGGATCCCCTTTCTCTTTTCCAAGAGCTTCAACTCCTTCCTTTAGATGACCAGCTCTTGGGTCTTCTGCTTTATAAACTCGATGTCCAAAGCCCATTACTCTTTCTTTGTTGCGAAGTAAATTTGTTACATAGTCTTTTGCCTTTTCAGGTGACCTAACTTCCTTGACCATTTTCATAACATTTTCAGCCGCACCTCCGTGGGAAGGTCCTGATAAAACTGATATTCCTGTTGTAATAGCGCTGTGGAGATCTGCTTGTGTCCCTGCACAAACTCGTGCAGCAAAAGCAGAGGCATTAGAACCATGGTCTGCGTGCAGAATAAAATCTTTGTCCATCAGTTTTGTTGTGTTTTCAGGTGGAATTGATCCATCAAGCATGTATAAAAAATTTGCTGCGTGAGATAACTCAGGATTTGGAGTTACAGGTTTTTTATTTTGCCTTATCGCATTGTGAGACATAACGATAGTAGGGACCTGAGCAGTCAGCCTTATACCTTTTCTTAAGGTTGCTTCGTAGCTTTTGTCATCAGCTTCTTTATCGAATGCTGATAGAGCTGATACTGCTGTCCGTAAAACATCCATTGGGTGGGCAGATTTAATTGTTTCAATTATTTTTAAAACCTTAGAAGGTATTTTTCTCGAAGACCTAAGAATTTTATCAAATTCGTCTAATTGAGATTTGTTTGGCAAGTTGCCATGAAGAAGAAGATATGCGGTTTCTTCAAAAGTTGATTTTTCTGCCAGATCATGAATACTATAACCCCTGTATTCTAGAATGCCTTGCTTCCCATTGATATATGTTGTTTGAGTACGATCGAAGTAAATACCCACCAAACCCCTGTGTATATTTACCTTTTCATCACCCATTCTTAAATATTACCATATTTTAAGGTTTGAGTAGTTTCAAAAGTGTTTCATCATCCTTAATTTTAATAGGGTCATTATTTAATATATTTAAGGCATTAGTTTTTATGTTAGAAACGTTTTCTCCGTCTCTAAAACGAATTGTGAGAGAGTCGCTATCTACCTCTTTGTCTCCACAAATAATCATTAAAGGTGTCTTATTTAGCTGGGCCTTTCTAATCTTTGCGTTCAAGCGATCAGAAGTCTTGTCAACATTTCCTCTTAACCCAAATTTGGATAACTCTTTGTTTACTTTGTCACAGTAGCTAAATTGGTTTTCTGATATTGGTATTAAAATATATTGAGTAGGGCTTAACCAAAATGGAAATGCCCCTCCATAGTGTTCAATTAAAATGCCAAGAAATCTTTCCAGTGATCCAAAAATCGCCCTATGGATTACTATAGGTTCTTGTTTTTGACTTTCATTTGAAAAATAATTTAATTTAAATTTTTTAGCAGCAAAAAAATCTAGTTGCACTGTTCCAAGTTGCCATTCTCGACCAATCGCATCTGGAATCATTACATCAATTTTTGGCCCATAAAATGCTCCTTCACCTTCTTGGACTAAATATTTCTTATTTGAATTATCTAGTATCTTTTTCATGATTTTTTCTGATTCATCCCAGACTTGATCAGTCCCAGATCGCTCTTTCGGGCGTAGAGAAAGGTGATATAAAGGTTCTTCAAATCCGAAATCTTGGTATATTTCTTCTAGTAAACTCAAAAAAGCTTTGATTTCATCTTCTATTTGATCAAATCTACAGAAAATGTGAGCATCATCTTGAGAAAAAGACTTGACTCTTGTTAACCCATGAGAAACGCCTGATCTTTCGTTTCTATGAAGCCTTCCGAAGTCTGCAAGTCTAACTGGCAAATCACGATAAGAATGTAATTGTGAACGAAAGATTAGATAATGTGCAGGACAATTCATAGGCTTTAGGCCCATAGTTCTATTTTCAGTTTCTGTAAAAAACATATTTTCCTTGAAATGTTCTGAATGTCCAGATAGATCCCAAAGTTTTGAGTCAAAAATTTGTGGAGTCATGACTTCTTGATATTCGTAATATTGATATTTTTGTCTCATATAGTCCATTAATAGGTTTAATAACTTGGCTCCTTTTGGATAAAAGAAAGGCATAGAAGGAGCCATAGGGTCGAAATAGAAAAGTTCAAGCGAAGTTCCAAGTTTCCTGTGATCTCGTTTTGCGGCTTCTTCAAGTTTTGATAAATATGACTTTAAGGCATCCTTTGATTCCCAAGCCGTTCCATAAATTCTTTGGAGCATAGGATTTTTTTCATTTCCTCGCCAATATGCACCTGCTACATCTAGTAATTTGAATGCAGGTATTTGGTTGGTACTTTCTACATGTCCACCTCTACATATATCTTCCCAAGTTTCGTGGTTCCAAATCGTAATTTCTTCCTCTTCAGGAATACCGTCTATTATTTCAAGTTTATACTTTTGATCTTTAAATTTTTCACGAGCAATTTTTCTTGAAACAGAAACTCCTGAAAATTTTTTTTGAGATTTAATTATTCTCTTCATCTCCTTTTCAATTTTTTTGAGATGTTCTGCAGTGAAAGCTTCGGAGCAATCAAAGTCATAATAAAAACCATCATTAGTTGGTGGCCCAATTCCGACTTTGGTCCCAGGGAATAGGTTTAAAACTGCTTCAGCCATAACGTGGGCGGCTGAATGTCTAATTTTAAATCTAAGATTTTCTTTTGCTTCTACTTCTTTCATTTTCTGGTGGGCGATGAAGGATTCGAACCTACGACCTCAGCGATGTCAACGCTGCACTCTAACCAACTGAGCTAATCGCCCCTTAGTTTAAGTAAATTAACAAGGTTTCAGTTGCTATTCTCTTCATTTTCTTCTGAAGTCTTCATCAAATCAACTGTTGTAACTTCTTTTACAATATCATTTGATGAAAAGTCGCTGATATCTTGAGTTGAAAGTTCTCCGTCATTTAGTATATTTTTGGTGAGATTTTTAAATCCCAATTTCTCATAACCTTCTTCACTTTTATCTAAGCGAGCTGGTATAAGTCTTCCAATTATGACATTTTCTTTCAATCCTCTAAGGTTATCTACTTTTCCTTCAACAGCTGCCTCTGTTAAAACTCTTGCAGTTTCTTGAAAGGAGGCTGCTGCCAAAAAACTTTCAGTTTTTAAAGAAGCTCTTGTAACTCCTAGTAAAACAGGACTTGAGGTAGGAGGAGTTTTTCCTTCACTTCTTAAACTTTCAGATACTTCTTCGAATTTAATTCTATCTTCAAGTTCGTTTGGTAAGAAATTTGAATCTCCTGTGGTTTCTATTTTGATCTTTCTAAGCATCTGCCTCACAATAAGCTCAAGGTGCTTGTCATGAATAGATACCCCTTGGGAACGATAAACTGATTGAACTTCATCAATCAAATATCTTTGTGCTTCACTGTAACCTTGAATTCTCAATATGTCGTGAGGACTTTTCGGTCCTGCAGTTAGTGCTTGTCCAGCAGAAACTTTTTCTCCATCTCTCACTAAGATTTGTGATGCTGCAGGGATTAAGTATTCTCTTTCATCATCTTCTTTCCATAAAACAACAATAGATCCTTTTTTTATTTTAGCAATTCCAGGAGTTGTTGCTATTAAAGATTTGTCTGAGGATAGGATATCTCCTTGTTCTACCCAATCACCAGATTTTATAAGAGATTTAGAATTTGATTTTAGCTTATATTCATTTTCTTGAACTATTGTGATTTTTACCTTTATCGTTCTTCCTTGTGGCCCAACAGTTAATTCAGTTTTACCGTCAATTTCAGATAATATTGAAACACCTTTAGGAGTTCGTGCTTCAAATAATTCTACTACTCTAGGTAATCCGCTCGTTATATCTAGGCCAGCTACTCCTCCAGTGTGAAATGTTCTCATAGTTAGTTGTGTTCCTGGCTCTCCTATCGATTGTGCTGCAATTATGCCCACTGCTTCTCCCAGTAATACAGGTTTTCTGGATGCCATTGAGACTCCATAGCTTTTTTGTGATACTCCATATTTAGACCTACATCCCAATGGAGAATAAACCCAAGCTTCCTTGATTCCTTTTCTTTGAATTTCTTCGGCCATTTCTATAGATATTAAAGTATTAGTATCAACAATAATTTTGCCTGTTTTAGGATCTTTGATATCTTCGAATGGATATCTTCCTACAATTCTTTCTGAAATCCTCGCTTGGATACTGTTTTCTTCAGCATCTTTAACTAGAATTCCTTCATTTGTTTTATCGTCTACTGAAGTTACTATCAGATCCTGTGATACGTCTGCCAGCCTTCTGGTAAGGTATCCTGAGTCGGCAGTTCTCAAAGCCGTGTCTGCTAATCCTTTTCTTGCCCCGTGGGTAGAAATAAAGTATTCAAGCACCGAAAGGCCTTCGACAAAACTTGATCTTATTGGCAATTCTATAATTCGTCCTTTTGGATCAGACATTAATCCTCTCATCCCAGCCATTTGCCTGATTTGCTCTATATTTCCTTTAGCACCTGACTCAGACATTGCATAAACACCACCATAGTAAGGAAGAGTTTCCTTAACTGCTTGAGTTAACTTTTCATTCGTTGCGGTCCAAACATCAACAGTTTTTTGATATCTTTCAGTTTCATCATTTACTAAACCATCGGAATATAATTTTTCCAAATCAGCAATATCTTTATCTGCAGCCTTCAGATATTTCGCCTTTTGTTTCGGGACAACTATATCTTTTATGGCGATAGTAGTACCTGATTGTGTAGAATATTTAAAGCCTAGATCTTTTAATGAATCAAGGAGTTCGGCAGTCACTTTATTTCCTTCATTTTCGTGACACTCAACTACTACTTCCTGTAATTTTTTCTTATCAATTGTTTCATTTATAAACTCAAAGGAATCTGGTAGTACATCATTAAAGAGAATTCTGCCAGTTGTTGTTTCAAAAGGCTTTTGGTCCTTGCTCAGTTCTAATAATTCTATTTTTTCTCGTACCTTTACTAACCCTACTCCGTAGGCAAAAATAACATCTTCTCGATTGTTAAATTTTTTAATTTTAACTTCATCTTTATTATTTGAACTTTCCATTTCCGTCATATAGTAGTTGCCTAAGACAAGATCTAAAGTAGGAGCAACAATTGGATTTCCTGAACCTGGGCTTAGCATGTTTTCTGAACTCATCATCAAACTTTTGCACTCTTGAATCGCTTCTTCTGACAGTGGGACATGAACAGCCATTTGGTCACCGTCAAAATCGGCATTAAATGCAGGACAAACAAGTGGGTGCAACCTTATCGCACTGCCTTCAACCAATACTGGTTGAAATGCTTGAATTCCTAATCTGTGTAAGGTGGGTGCCCTATTTAAAAGTACAGGGTGATCTTTTATTACTTCTTGAAGAATGTCCCAGACTTCGTCATCTCCAGATTCAGCTTTTCGTTTTGCACTTTTTATATTGTGTGCATGCCCCTGAAGCACCAGTGAATTCATTACAATTGGCTTAAATAATTCGAGTGCCATTTTTCTTGGTAGTCCACATTCATTTAATTTTAGGTTTGGGCCAACAACAATCACTGATCTCCCACTGTAATCAACTCTCTTGCCTAATAAATTTTGTCTAAACCTACCTTGCTTTCCTCTGAGGAGATCCGTCAAAGACTTTAAAACATGGTTGTGACTTCCTTGAATTGCCCTTCCTCTTCTTCCATTGTCAACAAGAGCATCTACAGCTTCTTGCAACATCCTTTTTTCGTTTCTTACAATGATTTCAGGGGCTTCAAGATCTATCAGATGCTTTAATCGATTATTCCTATTTATTACCCTTCTATATAAGTCGTTCAAATCACTTGTAGCAAACCTTCCGCCGTCCAATTGAACCATAGGATGTAGATCAGGAGGGAGTACCGGTAGTACAGTAAGTATCATCCATTCAGGCTTGTTGCCACTTTTTCTAAAAGCTTCAACAACTCTTAGCCTTTTCAGAGATTTCTTCCGTTTTTGTCCAGAAGTAATAGCAATTTCTTGCTTTAGTCGTTCACTTATTGAGTCTAAATCTAACTTTTGCATGAGCTTCAGAATTGCATCTGCTCCCATTTCTGCATCAAAGACAGGCCCAAACTTGTCCTTATAATTTCTGAAGGTATTTTCATTTAAGAGGTCACCCTCTTTTAAGGACTTAAGTTCGTCTATTCTTTCCTCGATTTGTTGATTTATATCTTTTGATTCCTGATTGGCTTCTCCATTTTCAGGTCCTGGAAGATCCAAGGCTTCTTTATTTTCAGATTCATTTGATTCTGCGAACTCTTGAAGGGTTTTTAGTGCCTCCTCTTTTCTTTCTTCATTTATGCCGGTAACAATGTATTGAGAAAAATATAGGATTCTTTCTAAATTTCTAGGAGATAAATCAAGTAGTACTCCAATCCTTGATGGAGTTCCTTTAGAAAACCAAATATGTGCCACTGGAGCTGCAAGAGCAATATGCCCCATTCGTTCTCTTCGTACTTTGGACTTTGTAACTTCAACCCCACACCTATCACAAATAACTCCCTTGTATCTTATATTTTTATATTTTCCGCAGCCACAGTCCCAATCTTTAATAGGGCCAAATATTCTCTCACAAAAAAGACCATCCTTTTCAGGCCTTAAGGTTCTATAGTTAATTGTTTCTGGCTTTGTTACTTCTCCATAGGACCAAGCCTTGATTTGATCAGGAGAGGCCAGAGATATTCTTATTGCATCAAATGCAGATGATCCACTTGTTGTCATTCTTGTGCCTCCTCAGAAATTTCATCACTTGCTTCATCAAGCAGTTTATCTAGTGAGATATCTTGTTTTTCTTCACTCACTTGAGTTTCTGCAATTTCTATATTTGTTGTCAGTTCATCCGGTAATTCATAATTATCAAATCCTTTTGGATCAAAGCTTTCATCTGATTGCCCTCGACCTAAATTTCCACTTATGGAGTTTTCACTAATTTGTTCAACTGAAAGCCCAAGGCCTTGAAGTTCTTTCAAAAGAACTTGGAAGGACTCCGGAATGCCTGGCTGAGTTATTTGTTCTCCTTTGACGATTGCTTCATATGTTTTAACTCTACCTATAACATCATCTGATTTAACCGTTAGCATTTCTTGTAAAGAGTGTGCAGCACTATAAGCTTCTAACGCCCACACTTCCATTTCTCCAAATCTTTGACCTCCAAATTGTGCCTTTCCACCTAAAGGTTGTTGGGTTATTAAAGAGTAAGGTCCAGTAGACCTCGCATGAATTTTATCTTCTACTAGGTGAATTAGCTTTAATATATATATATTTCCTACAGTTACAGGTTGATCAAAAAATTCTCCTGTCCTACCGTCTCTAAGCTTTGTTTTTCCGAAAATAGGAGCAGACAAGCCAAGATTTACTTGAACGTCCAAAGCATTTTGCATGAGGTCAGAGTCTTTCAATTCAGATGTGTTTATTCCAGCAGTTTCTTGTAGCCATATCGCAAGGCAAGTTTTACTAGCGTATCCTTTATTACTTATAGCGTCAGAGAATACTTTTTCAGGCTTGAAGCCATGGCTTTTTATCCATTCGTAAACTTTCTTATAATCGGGCTGTTTATCATTCTCCAAATCTTTCTTATTTATTGAATCAGATATCGTTATGAACCAGGCTCTTGCCAAATAGTCTTCAACAGTTTCAGTATCTGCACCAGAAAATACTGGTGTTCTTGCTTTGAAGCCTAAAATATCTGCAGCTTTTCCAAGATGCGTTTCCAAAATTTGTCCCAAATTCATTCGTGAAGGAACCCCTATTGGATTTAGTATGATGTCGACTGGAGTGCCATCAGGCAGGCAAGGCATATCTTCACGAGGTAAAATTTTTGAGATTACACCTTTGTTTCCGTGTCTACCTGCGAGTTTGTCACCTTCTGTCACCTTCCTTTTTTCTGCTATCCAAACCCTTATTAAATCTAGAACTCCTGCTGGTAATGTAGTCGCTCCTTTTTTTCTAGGTTGTAGATCTTTTCTAGCAATTCTTCTGACCTGAACCACTTTTCCATATTGTCCATGAGGAACTCTTAAAGATGTGTCTTTAACGTCCCTTGCTTTTTCGCCAAAAATAGCCCTTAGCAGCTTTTCCTCCGAAGTTAATTCTGTTTCTCCTTTTGGTGTTATTTTTCCTACTAAAATATCGCCTGGCTTCACGCTCGCCCCAACTTGAATAATCCCTTCTTCATCCAGATTCATTAAGGCATCTTCACTGACATTAGGTATATCTCGTGTTATGTCCTCATCTCCTAATTTAGTTTCACGTGCCTCTAGTTCAAATTTTTCTATATGTACAGAAGTAAATTTGTCGTCTTTTACTAGATCTTCATTAAGAATTATGGCATCTTCATAGTTGTAACCACCCCAACTCATGAATGCCACTGTTAAATTTTGTCCAAGTGCAAGCTCCCCAGAATCTGTTGAAGAGCTGTCTGCCAAAGGCTGTCCTTTTTGAACCTTTTCACCTTTGCTTACTATCGGAATTTGATTTATACAAGTACCTTGGTTTGATCTCATAAATTTTGTGAGTTCGTATGTATGAATTTCATCATCTTTGTCTATTATTTGGATTTCTTTACTTGTCGATGAGAAGACTACCCCTTCATGGAGAGAAACCAATACTTGCCCACTCTCGGTAGCGACTCGTCGTTCCATTCCTGTGCCTACAAGTGGTGATTCAGGCAAGAGAAGAGGCACTGCCTGCCTTTGCATATTCGATCCCATTAATGCTCTGTTGGCGTCATCGTGCTCCAAGAATGGAATTAAGGAGGTTGATACGCTTACAATCTGGAGAGGAGAAACATCCAAATGACTTAAATTTTGAGGACTTACCTTCTTTACGTCTTCTCCTTCTCGTACTTCTACAGTGTCAGTTGTAATTTGCCCTTTTTGATCAATCATAGTTGTTGCTTGACCAATTATTTTACCTTCTTCCTCGTCAGCAGACATGAATTCTACGTCTTGAGGTTTAAGGGTGATAAACGGTAGCACAGAAACATTAAATGGATCCATTTTTTTTAATTCTTCAAATTCTTTTTCTGCTATATTAGAGCCTGCTTTACAGAGTATTTTTCCTTTATTTTTGATAGTATCCAGAGTCGTCCTTCCAACTATATCTTTGTCTTGAGAACCAATTTTGTTGAATACTCTCCTGTAGGGTGTTTCAATAAAACCGTAATCATTTGTTTTGGCATATGTTGACAAAGATCCCAGAAGGCCAATATTAGGACCTTCAGGAGTTTCAATTGGACAAATTCTGCCATAGTGACTGTGATGAACGTCCCTTACATCAAATCCGGCTCTTTCTCGTGATAGGCCACCTGGCCCGAGAGCCGACAATCTTCTTTTATGTGTCAATTCTGATAAAGGGTTTGTTTGATCCATAAACTGTGATAGCTGAGATCCTCCAAAAAATTCTCTCAAGGACGCAACTATCGGCCTTATATTTACTAATGCTGCTGGAGTTGTCACTTCTGGATCCATTTGTGTAGTCATCCTTTCTTTGATAACTCTCTCCATTCTCATTAATCCAACTCGAATTTGATTTTGTATTAGTTCTCCAACACCTCTAACTCTTCGGTTGCCCAAGTGATCAATATCATCAGCTTCAGCCTCTTCGTTATTTATCTTTACAAGATGCTTCATTATATTAACTAGATCTGCTCTAGTGATAGTTCTATTAGTAAGAGGTTCATCTGATTTCAATTTTTTATTAAGTTTATATCTGCCAACTCTTCCCAAATCATATTTCCTTTGATTAAAGAACAGATCATCTATCAGTTTTGATGCGTTGTTCAAGTTTGGAGGCTCACCTGGCCTAATTCGTTTGTAGAATTCAATAAGTGCCTCGTTCTTATCAGTAACTGCACTATCTTTTTCAAGAGTAGTTTTAATGAACTGATATTCTTTTTTATCTACATCCTTGAATGTGTCCAAAATTTCATCATCAGTTTCGATTCCTATACATCTTAAGAAAGTTGTAATTGGCGCCTTCCTCTTTCTGTCAATTTTTACACTTATTAAATTTCTATTGCTTGTCTCAATTTCAACCCAAGCTCCCCTATAAGGAATAAGCTTAGCATCACAAAGTATCCTTCCCGTGGTAGGATCAGTGTTTGCCTGAAAGTATGCGCCGGGTGACCTTACTAGCTGAGATACAATAACTCTTTCTGCCCCGTTGATGATGAAGGTTCCAAACTTTGTCATTTTGGGGATATCTCCCATAAAGAGGACTTGCTGTTTCACTTCTTGGTTTGATTTTATTTTTAACTCTACAGTTGTGTAAAGTGGAGCAGAATATGTAACTTCCTCTTTCCTGCATTCTTCTTCAGTGCGAATGGGCTCTCTTATTTCGTGTCCAATAAAGCTTACTTCGAATCTATCTCCGCTTGAGTCATCTATTGGCGATATTTCATCAAATAATTCTTTTATGCCTTCAACCAGGAGCCAATCGTAACTTGCTTTTTGAATATGAACTAAATCAGGGGCATGAAAGCTACTTTCATCAATCAGGCCGAAATCTTTCAATGGGTTTTTGCCATTGTTTTTTGGAATACTTAGTACCAATGCCGGCTCCATTTCTTTATAAACGCAAAAAACCCCGAATAAGATTCGAGGTTTAAATTATTGTGCTATATATTTTTTTGCAAAGATTAATTACCAGTTTCAATTACAGGGAAACACCTGTGATTTATGAAAATTAAGCAACTAGGTAATTATCCATAAAATTAGATAATTGTCAAATTTTTTTGAATAGGATGAAAAAATTAAATAATAAGAGTAAATTTCTATATTATTTTGATGACTTCTTGTTGTATAGTAATTGCTTGAAACAGAGAATGTAGGTTTAGAGGAGCAATGAAAACGGTTTTTAGCCACCCCGAATGTGAATCTTCAGAGATGCTTATAGACGATTTAAAGCTGTCCGGCGAAAAATTTCAAAATATTAATTTGTTAGTTGATCCTGAATATTGGAGAGATGTTGAAAGCTTATGTAAGGGCGGAAGGATGACGCCGGTTATAAAATTTTCAGATGGGACATTCCAAGTGGGCTATAATGGAGTCGCTTCTAAATTTTAAATAATAATTTCTTGACCTCAAGTTAGTTTGAACGCTAATATTTGCATTGTTACATTTTGGCCCCGTGGTGTAGTGGCCTAACACGCCTCCCTGTCAAGGAGGAGATCGGCAGTTCGAATCTGCTCGGGGTCGCCATTAAGAAATCATTGATTCAATATCATTAATTTCTGATTCAATTTTTTTCATAAATCTATTTTATAGTTTGCCTCGTTATGGGCAATGTCGTAATGTCAATGAAGGGACTACTAGTTCGAATTTTCTTGGGATTTCTACCCTTTAGAATTCTGCTTTATAGATTCAAAGTCATAAACACAACCGTTCCATGGGCCACCACTTAAAGATTGCAGGTGAGCCCAAAGGATAGTGTCTTCAGGCATGCCTTCTTGAGGTTTTAAATCTTTTCTCTGATCTCTAGTTTGTAATTCATTATCACCCCACTGAGACCCCATATTTTTCCTTTCCCTTCCCACTAGATTTATTGACCCTTCAAGATTTACTGTATCTATAATTATTTCTATAAGATCGTTTTCAAGAAGTTTTCCAATAGGACCTCCATCTAATGCTTCAGGGCCTATATGACCAATACAGGCACCTGTTGAGACACCAGAAAACCTTCCGTCTGTTATAAGGGCAACATCTTTTCCGTAGCTCAAGTATTTTAAGGCAATTGTTATTTGGGCAACCTCCTGCATACCAGATCCTTTTGGTCCACCGCACGCTACAACCATAATGTCTCCCGCATTTATCTTGTCAGGACCTGTATCTTTTACTGCATTTATAGCATCCGACTCAGAAATAAATATCCTTGCTGGGCCAGTTTTTCTATATACTCCATCTTCATCAATTACCGATTTGTCTATTGCAGTGCTTTTAACCACTGAGCCCTCCGGTGCTATATTGCCCATAGGAAAAGTCACAGTAGAAGTCATTCCTTTTCTTTTTGATCCTGCCAGATCATGTACAACATCATCAGGGTCAATATTTTTATTATCCAAGAGCCTTTTTCTTACAAAATGTCTTTTTTCTGATTGCTCCCACCAATCAAGATTTTCTTCTAATGACATTCCTGAAGCTGTCTTTACGCTCAGGTTAAGTAGTCCTTCGTTACGTAGCTTCAGCATTACTTCAGGAACTCCACCTGCAGAGAAAAAAACCGATGTTGGAAAGCCTACCGGACCATTAGGCAAAACATCTACTATTCTTGG
>Ga0066372_10000318_pt1 | contig 17586 bp, 17 predicted proteins | sample Knorr_S15_td_250_FD_77011 | JGI IMG/M metagenome (GOLD analysis project Ga0066372, IMG submission 77011) | Marine microbial communities from Southern Atlantic Ocean transect - Knorr_S15_td_250_ad_251m_LV_A | ecosystem: Environmental > Aquatic > Marine > Oceanic | place: Southern Atlantic ocean... | reverse complement strand
ACTTCAGATGTTTTGAAGTTTCGCCTGACCTTAGTAAGTCCGAATTGTATCTTTCTTTCGCCATTTAATCCTTAATGAGGCCAGAATAAATATTCTGGCCCCTTATTAGAACTCTAAACTCTTATAGTTTTTCTATTTAACTTTTTGCTAATGCCTGATCTAAGTCTCCGATTATGTCTTCAACGTCCTCAATACCGACTGAGATCCTTACATATTCAGGATTTACTCCAGTTTCTTTTTGCTCACTTGCAGTCAATTGACTATGAGTTGTTGATGCTGGATGAATAACCAACGTCTTGGCATCACCTACATTTGCTAAGTGACTTGCCAACTGAACACTGTTTATAAACTTCACGGCTGATTTTTTTCCTCCTTTTATTCCAAATCCAAGAATAGCACCGGCCCCATCCTTTAAGTACTTTTTAGCATTTTTGTAGTGTGAGTGACTCTTGAGCCCAGGGTAGTTTACCCATTCAACTTTCTTATGTGACTCAAGGTATTTTGCAACCTTCAATGCGTTCTCACAATGTCTTGCCATTCTAAGTTGTAAAGTCTCTACTCCTAGTAGAGTTGTCCAAGCTGCGAATGGGCTCATAGTTCCGCCTGTATCTCTAAGCCAATGAGTCCTTATATGGATGTTATAGGCTATATTTCCGAGAGGCCTTAGAGCTTCTTCCAAAACCGCACCATGGTAGGAGTCAGATGGCTCGCAAAACTCAGGCCATTTTTTGGGATTGTCAGCCCACTTAAAATTTGCGCTGTCAACAATCACCCCTCCAATGTGTACACCGTGACCCCCAATAAACTTGGTTGTTGAATGAACCACAATATCTACGCCATGTTCTATAGGTCTAAAACTAGCTGGAGTTAGTACTGTGTTATCACAAATGGTTGGGAGTCCAAGTTTATGACTGATATCAGTGATTTTCTTAAAATCAGGCACATCATTCTTTGGATTACCAACACTTTCAAAGTAAACACATCTTGTGTTTTCATCTACAAGATCTTTTATTTTTTCCGGATGATCTGGATCAAAAAATCTGACCTCGATACCAAGCTTTTTAAAAGTTTGAGTGAACAAAGTCCATGTTCCACCATATAGACTAGTCGATGATACGAAGTTCTGCCCACTGTGAGTTATCGTCAAGATAGCAGCATTTATTGCAGCCTGCCCTGAAGAGAAAGCGAGTCCCGTAGCACCGCCATCCAGAGCGGCAATCCTTTTTTCCAGAATATCAGTTGTGGGATTCATTAACCTAGTGTAAATGTTCCCAAATTCTTTCAATGCAAAAAGATTCGCAGCGTGCTCCGTATCATTGAATACGTACGATGTAGTTGCATGAATTGCAACCGCACGAGAGTTAGTTGAAGGATCAGGTTCTTGACCTGCGTGTAAAGCAAGAGTTCCAATCCCTTGTTGTTTTTCAGTAGTCATTTTAGTGACCTCCTTATTTTTTTAATTGTTTAAAAACTAAGAAGTGCCAATAAAAAAATCCGCATACTTTTCAGTACACGGACACATTTAGTAATTTGCCTCTTTAGCAGAATTTTTTAGTGCCCGCAAGCTGACTTTCAAATCAACACTTGCAGGGATTCTACCATAAGAAAGAAATAATTTTCAACTTTTTATATTGGGCGATTAAAATTTTCGTGATATTTTATCGTTATGAGTTATAAAAACATATTTTCAATATGTTTGATATTTGCAATTTTTTTAAGTTGTGCTGACACAGAGAGTTCAGAACCCTCCAAGATAGAGAAAATTACTGAAACTGAAATTAATCTGACAGTATCAAATTTTGAAATATTCGGATTCAAGATTTCTAAAGAATATGATATTGAAAACCTACCTTATGCCGTCGGAGCTTGGTACGGTTTTTGGACTCCCCCATCATCTAAATCTTCTTCAGAATCTGAATTTAAAGCATTTGAAATTAGGGAATATGTCAACCATGAAGACGCTATAGAATTTGGAGTTAAATATGCAGAAGAAGTAGTAGGTCCAGATGCATTATTAAAAACCTCAGAAGTTTCTTGGAAAGAAGGAACGCGGGATCGGCGTAATAGTGGGTTCGCAAGTGGCGGCGGCGGTGGCAGATTAAGACCGAAATATGGCTCTTATATAATCTATGGGAACTTAATAATTTTATGCGATGGCGTTACCAATAATGTTTCTTTAGAGAATTGTGGATCATTAATAGATGCAATGTTAATTAGTAATTCTAGGTAATATTATGACTCGATTCATAAAAAACTTCGCTTGATAACTCTCTGAGTAATTCTAAATATTCTTTTTTACTAAGAATTGGAGTGAAATTTTCTAAAACCTCTTTACCTTTTTTTCCGTCATCCATAAGAAGGTCTATTATTGTACTTGCCATCATTTTCCCTGATTCAATTACTGCTAAACTGTAGTCTTTTGTTACCATGTCTGCTGAATGATTTGAGATACCTTCAGACCCTCCAACATATGGATGTATTACAGGCATAATATGAGACACGTCACCCATATCTGTACTACCCCCAGAGTGCCCGTCGACTTGCAAATCCTTGTTAGAATAAGTTTCCTTTAAATTATTAACATATATATCCATTAGATTGGTGTCATTTTGAAGTGGTAAATAACCTGGCAGTGTAGTAATTTTTACGGATGCACCAGTTGCCATTGCACCAGCTTTGATGCAGTTATCTATTTTTTTGCTTGTATCTTTTATAGCTTCTATAGAAGCACCTCTCACAAAAGTTTCTAAAGTTACTCTGTCAGGCACCGCGCTAACCACAGATCCACCTTTAGTAATTATCGGATGCACTCTTATATGATCCTCATCTTTAAAGGTTTCTCTTTGTGCATTTATTGCAGCAATAGCTATATTTGCTGCATTTAATGCATTTATTCCACTTTCAGGATTTGCTCCTGCATGAGATGCGATACCTTTGAATTCTACAAACTTAGCAACAAGTCCATTATCGGTTCCTCCGTATGAGAATTTAATATTTCTGGGTGTTGTGTGGGTCATCATAGCTATATCGATATCATCAAAAAATCCTAACTTTATAAATTCTTGTTTTCCGCCTAAAAACTCAATCTTTCCTTTTTTTCTTTGATTGTTTCGCCATTCGATTTCTACAAATTCTTCTGCTGGAACTGCCATAAATGTTATTTTTCCACTTAGTCTAGTCAGTACTTCAGGTTCTTTTAGTGCGATTAAAGTAGAAAGCATACTCCCAATCTGAATATGATGGCCACAAGCATGTGCGACTCCACTCTGAGGATTTTCAAAAGGGTGCCCTGGAACTGGCAAGCCGTCCAACTCACCAAGTATTGCTATACTCGGACCCTCTTTTTCGGTATCCAAAGTTGTTTTTAAGCCAGTAATAGCTAAATTATCACTGATGTTCCTTTGACCTAGTTTTTTGAATGCAGATGCCACTTTTTCTTGAGTCTTGAATTCTTTAAATCCAGATTCAGCAAAGGACAGGATATCCTTTGATAGATCAATTGGAATTGACGAGTTTTGCTCTAGAGCTTTAAATGCTATTTCTTTTAGGTTTATCAACTTAGATCCCTCTATTAATATAAGAATTTTTTATATTAGTTAAAACGTATTGATTATTCACTGATAACTTAAATGTTGTTTTTTTTACTATTAGATTATAATTGAGCGCACTAAATAAAAATACAATAGGTTTTTTGGTTAATAATTTCGCTGAAAAACGATATTAATATACCCTATCAAGGAGGGAATATGAAAAATTTTAAATCTTTACTGGTTTTGTTTTCGTTAGTATCATTCGCAGCGTTTTCTTTTGCATGTGCATCGGAAGATGATAGTGCTTCAACTGCTAGCTCAGGTAGTACACTCGAGCAAGTTTTAGAAAGAGGAACGCTTAAGTGTGGTGTCAATGACAATTTGACTGGTTTTGGAGTTGTTACGCCGAGTGGAGCATTCGAAGGATTCGATATCGATTTCTGTAAAGCTGTGGCTGCAGCTGTATTGGGTGATTCTAGCAAAGTTGAATACACACCTACTACTGCTTCCAATAGATTTGAAGCATTAGGATCAGGTGAAATTGATCTTTTGATTAGAAACACTACTTGGACTGCAAGTAGAGACAGAGAGTTAGCTCAAGACTTCACAGTAGCTACTTTCTATGATGGTCAAGGAATGATGGTTTACGCAGATAGCGGATATAATTCCATTGACGACATGGAAGGTGCAACAGTCTGTGTACTTCAAGGAACTACCACTGAACTTAACTTGGATGACAGGTTTACTGGTACAGGCATGTCTTACACACCATTGACTTTTGAGACCAACGATCCGCTCCAAGCAGCTTTCGAAGAAAAGCGATGTGATGGATGGACAACTGATAAATCTGGACTAGCTTCAAAAAGAGCAGAGTTCCCAGAATCAGCAGGCGGACCAAGCGCTCTTAAGGTGCTTCCCGAAACATTATCTAAGGAGCCTCTTGGACCTTTGACAAGGGACAACGATAGTGAATTCTATGATGTTGTGCAATGGGTTGTATTTGGAATGATGCAGGCAGAAGAGAGTGGAATAAGTAGCTCAAACGTGGCTCAGATGGCTGCTAACCCATCTAATCCAGGTATGGCAAGATTGTTAGGAGCCTCTTTTGAAGGTGGAGAAGTACAAGACTTCAGTTTCGGAATTCCTAAAGACTTTATGCAGAAAGTTATATCTCAAGTTGGTAACTACGGTGAAGTTTATGACAGACACCTAGTGCCTCTTGGATTGGAGAGAGCTGGATCTCTTAACGCTCAGTGGACTGAGGGTGGATTGATCTATGCACCACCTTTCAGATAGAAAGTAACTTTTATTCATAATAGTATGTCGGAGATGGGACACCTCTCCGACATACTATTTATTTTATACAACGGGTCCTAAACTTAGATGAGAAACTTTTTTTATAGCACTATGCAGTGGAGCAGGCTGCAAAGAAATCGTAACCTCGCAATACAAGGAGTCTTCCTATTTTTTGTAATAATTTTTGGATTATATTTAATTTTTCAAGCTTTTGAACTGGAGATAAGCTTGTCGCATTTTAGCAGCAGGGCTGGCTTTGGCTTAAGTCATACTTTTTTAACCGACTACACAAGTAACGACAGCAGATGGAATGCTTATTTTACAGGAGTAATTAATACCATACGAGTTTGCCTAGTAGCGATATTATTGACGACTATATTGGGAACAATAATGGGTGTAGCGAGGCTTTCCAAAAATTTTCTAATATCTAGAATTGCTTGGATATATGTGGAGGTTTTAAGAAACACTCCATTATTAATTCAAATAATATTTTGGCAAATAATCTTTCTTCAGTTGCCGCACATTTCTAAGGCTATTACGTTTGGTAGTACATCTGCTATTTCGAATAGAGGAATTCTTTTACCGTGGATGTCTACCAATACTAATGGCCAATTGTGGCTTATTTTTATGGGAATCATCGCATTAGCATCTTTGTCGCTTAGTTATTTCTTCAATAAGAGAGAAGATAAGACTGGAAAGAGAGCTTCTATTTTAGGTTTTAGTATCAGTGGCAATTTACTAGGCATTTTGATATTTGGATTGATTGGTGTTATTACCTTCTTTGCGTTTGGCCAACCTTTAAGTTTAGATTTTCCTTTAATACACCAGAACACAAAGGGAACTTGGCTACAGTCGGGAGGTTTTGAATTGAGCCCTGAATTTTCAGCTATTCTATTTGCTCTTGTAATTTATACAGGAACCTTTATAACAGAGATCGTTAGAGGAAGCATACAGGCTCTATCTAAAGGCCAAACAGAGGCTGCTCAAGCAATTGGCCTTAGTAATTATCAAGTCACATCATTAGTTGTCCTTCCTCAAGCACTGAGATCCATAATTCCTCCCTTAACAAATCAATATTTAAACTTGACAAAGAATTCGAGCTTGGCAGTAGTAATTGCCTACCCAGACCTGTTTATGGTTTCAAGAACGATTATGAATAATTCTGGACATGCATTACCTGTCTTTTTTCTTATATTGTTTACTTACTTAACACTGAGCCTTTTTATTTCGATCGTCATGAACTTGATTAACCGCAGAGTTACAAGGATTGGCACATGATGAATTCTCCTAAATTAAATTTCAAAGATGTAAAAGATTGGATTATGAGTAGCTTTTTTTCATCGAAATTAAATTCTGTGTTAACTGTATTTTCTTCTTTGTTACTCATCTACGTGATTTCAAGCTTATTCGGATTTCTTTCATCAGCAGAATGGGAAGTGGTTAGAATTAATAGAAGACTACTTCTGTTGGGAAGATTACCGTTAGAAGATACGTGGCGAGCTTGGCCAATATTATGGGTGGTTTGCATTATTTTATTTTCTTCAATAGGAGCTTGGGGAGCACCTAGTAAGTGGGAATTGCTCTTGATGTCTCTGGCATTTATTTTGCCCACTTTGATATTCTTTACTATGCCCCACATCTGGCATGTGGTTGTCACATTTCTTATTTGCTCAATTTCTTATTTGATATCTAGATATTTTATAAAGAAATCTTCTTATTTAGTTCAAGCAAAAAAAGTTTTAATTGTGATGTGGATTTTGATTCTACCTCTGACTTTCTTAATATTACGTGTTGGAGGAGGCCCTCCGCCTACTTTATGGGGAGGATTTTTATTAAATATTCTACTGGCCTCTGTCGCAATCGTGGCAGGCTTCCCACTGGGTATTCTTTTAGCTGTAGGAAGAGCGACAAAACTACCAGCGATCAAAACTGTTTGCACGATTTATATTGAAACTATCAGAGGAGCTCCTTTAGTGGCTTGGTTACTATTAGCGTGGTTTGTTTTGCCAAAATTCTTGCCTAATTTGTTTGGATTAAATGAAGTTAGTGTAGTTATAAGAGCAATGATAGTATTATCATTTTTCGCAAGTGCATATATCGCTGAAGTCATAAGAGGTGGATTGCAATCGATCCCTAAAGGACAACTAGAGGCCGCAGATGCACTGAACCTGAACTACACAAGTAAATTGATCGTAATAATACTTCCTCAAGCTATACGAGTTGTGATTCCAGCAATTGTTAGTACTTTTATTGGAATGTTCAAAGATACATCTTTAGTTTTCATATTAGCCCTCACCGACTTGTTGCAGGTAGGAAGGTTAATACCAGAACAAGACCCGAAATTCTTTGGCAGGCAGATAGAAGCACTTTTAGTAGTAGCATCCTTGTTTTGGATTGTTTCAGTATCTTTATCGCATGTCAGTTCAAAATTAGAGAAAAATCTTGGTATCGGAACTAGATAAGGTGTAACCTAAGCGGTATATATGGTTGTTAAGAAAAAAAAGAAAATTGGCTCACCGATAATTATAGCTGAAAACGTAACAAAGTCCTTTGGCAACTTTCAAGCTTTGAAAGGGATCACCGCTAATATTTTGGAAAAAGAAGTCGTTGTCGTTCTTGGCCCTTCAGGATCTGGCAAATCCACATTCATCAGAACAATCAATAGGCTTGAACCCCATGATTCAGGAAAAATAGTCGTTGATGGTGTTGAGATAAATGATGATGTCAAGAATCTTCAGATAGTAAGATCCAATGTGGGAATGGTGTTTCAGCAGTTTAATTTGTTCCCCCATTTATCTGTTCTAAGAAACGTTACTCTTGCTCCCCAAAAAGTTAAGAGCTTGAGTAGAGATGATGCAAATGATATTGCAATGTCTATTTTAAATAGAGTTGGTATCCCTGAACAGGCGGATAAATTCCCTTCTCAGCTTTCAGGAGGCCAACAGCAAAGAGTAGCAATTGCAAGAGCATTAGCAATGCAACCAAAAATAATGCTTTTTGATGAACCTACGTCGGCTTTGGATCCAGAAATGATCAAAGAAGTTTTAGAAGTGATGACAGAACTTGCTGAATCAGGCATGACGATGATCTGTGTTACTCATGAGATGGGTTTTGCAAGAAGCGTAGCTGACAGGTTCCTCTTTTTTGATGAAGGCTTAATCGTTGAGGAAGGAACTCCTGAACACTTTTTTAAGAACCCTAAAGAAGACAGAACAAAACTCTTTCTGAGTCAAATTTTATAAAAGCAATATAATAATTTGGTCACGTTGGTTGACCTCTTTTTAGAGTCGAGTTAAGAAAGAAAGATTAATGAAAATTACAGACGTCAAATTAACAAAGATAGACTTAGGCTCTCGCCCTGTAGCTTGGCAAGATGCAACATTTACTGAAACTTCACTAACTTTTTCTTTGACCCAAATATTTACAGATGATGGATTGACCGGAATCGCTCCCAGTGGTAATTCTCAAGAACTTATAGAAGGACCTCTTAAAGATATGATTATTGGAGAAGATCCAATGTACATGGAAAAAATTTGGAATAAATTATATTCCGGATGGTGTCATCCAGCATCTTCTGGTTGGGAGATTAGAGCTCTTTCCGCTATTGATATAGCTTTATGGGATTTAAATGGAAAAATTTTAAACCAGCCAGTCTATAAACTTTTGGGTGGTGATCGAGATAGGGTTCCAGCTTATGTTGGCGGAGGATATTACGCAGAGGGTAAGTCTATTCAGGACCTTCAAGAAGAGATGATGGAGTATATAGGCATGGGATATAAAGCAGTAAAAATGAAAATAGGTCGATTATCCATAACTGAGGATATTGAAAGAGTTAAGGCTGTAAGAGATGCTGTTGGACCTGCTATCACTCTAATGGTTGATGCCAACCATGCTTATACTTCTGCTCAAGCTATATTGTTTGGAAGGAAAGTTGAGGAACTAGATATATTTTGGTATGAAGAACCTGTTCCAGCAACTGACTACGAAGGTTGTGCTGCAGTTAAAAATGCTTTAGATATTCCAATCGCAACAGGAGAGAACGAATATCTAAGATGGGGCTTTAAAGACCTCATTAATCACAGAGCAGTTGATATCGTGCAGGCTGACCCTGCAATTTGTGGAGGATTTACTGAATGGAAAAAAATTGCTGCGTTAGCTACTTCGAATAATCTAAAACTTGCCCCACATGGAGGTGGTAATATAGGAGCTCACGCTGTTGCTTCTCTGCCCGAGGGTTTAAATGTAGAAACTTATCCCGGACTGAGAGCCGCTGGAGCAAAAGTAATGAATTTTTTTGAGATCGAAGATGGGTATATTGTATTACCTAAATCTCCAGGTTTAGGTCTTGAAATAGATTGGGATTTTTTCAAATAATTATCTATTTTGAAGGTTATGGCACCGGTGTCGTATTTTAATTTTTCTAAATTCTTTGAATCCAACAGAAGATGGGCAGTGTTCTTTATAGTATTTTTGTCTGGTGCATTCACAATAGGCATGAATGTATATTCTTTTGGTTTGTTTGTAGAACCATTAGAGAATGAATTTAATTGGAACCGAGAGCAAGTAAGCTTGGGATATGCTATAAGCTTTGTTACTAGTCTTGTAGCCCCCTTAGTCGGAAGATTTGTCGACATCAAGGGGAGTAAAATATTTTTAATTGGCTCCCTTGTTTTGGTAGGACTCGGTTTTATATTGAGGCCTTTCATGACGAGCTTAACTCACTGGATATTATTGAATGCCTTGGTATTTGCTGGTTATCCAGGAACTTTGATGATTACTTCTGGTGTGCTTATACAAGTATGGTTCCCTAAATCTAGGGGTAGAATGGTAGGTATCACGACTGCTGGGAACAATTTTGGAGGTTTAATTTTTCCTCCACTTACTTTTGTTATACTTTCAAGATTTGGATGGCAAAGTGCTTATTTTTTTTACGGTGTATTGGTGCTTACTTTAGCATTACTGGCAATATTCTTAGTTCGAAATAATCCTAATAAAAGTACGGATAGCAAGATTGAAAATAGTAAAAATTATTTCGGACTTAATATTAATGAAGCTCTGAGATCTAAACAATTTTATACGCTTACTTTGGGAATTACATTTGCTTGTTTTACTTATAACGGAATTATGCCGCAAATGATACCTCACTTGCACACTGAAGGCTTAAGCATTTCTATGGCAACTCTTGCCATGACTTACATAGCATTAATGGGCATGCTGAGTAAATTTATTTTTGGCAGATTAAGTGAAAAGATTTCATCTCTTTTTTTGATGAGTATTTCAGTCGCTATTCAAGGGCTTGCTTTGGCAATAATACTTATCGCTAATGGTAATATTTGGGTAATATGGCTGGGAATATTAATTTTTGGGATGGGTTTTGGAGGATTAGGTGCTTTAATTGTTCTCACAATAACCGAGTGTTTTGGCCTTAAATCATTTAGCACATTATATGGACTACTATCATTTCTAGGTATATGGGCAACCTTTATTGCTCCTTGGATGATGGGGAGAATTTTTGATTCTACATCCTCTTATAGGAGTGGGCACTGGATCACATTGTTAATTTTTAGTTTTGGAATTTTGATGTTAGTGACTACAAAATTTATGAATAAAAATCGCAATTTTTTAATTGACGATTGACGATAATAACTTCCTACAATTTTCTATGGGATCCCATGCGCCGTGAACTGATTCTGACTTTTCGCTAGGACACAAAACGATCACATTGCCAAAAATTACATAATCAAGATATTTGGGATAGTTTTTACTTGTTCCAAATGGCCCAACAAATCGTCTATCCTTCACACCTTCTTTCCAACTAGCATCTGACTTTTTAATGATCGCATCATTCCCTGTAGCTTCTTCAGCAAAAAAAGTTCCTGATGTTTCTGCCTTATCATTTGAAGAATAAAATCTAAGCTCGAATTCTCGTCTTTCAAAGTCACTAGTTCCCCAGAATCCATAATAGGCACTGTCTGCATCTGGCAGATCTGTCACATCATACTCTTTATAAATTTTAAATTTTATATTATTAAAGTTATTTATTGAAAATATAGATGAATCGTATGTTCCATCGAATATATCCTTTTGATTCTTGTCATTATCACAACTTAACGAGCAAAAAAAAAGAAAGAAACTGATACTATAAAAAAATATTTTTTTTGTATCTGCATGACTAGACATTTTCTTTTTTTGGGATTAACTTCACTTTGTCATTTGGGTAGATATAGCCAGTGCTTTCGACGGATGCTACGAGGCCTCTCCTGCCAACAATTAATTTTAATATTCGGTTGTCAATTGAATTTAAAGTCACACAAGGTTCATTTTGATCCGTAACTCTGAGCGTTACACTTTTTCCTATTTTTAAGATATCTCCAGAAGCTATATGACTTAAATCTCCTAACCCTTCAACAAGAATATTTTCTCCTAAGCTGCCAGGAAAAATCTTTTCTCCAATTTGACTATTTATATCTTCTATTACTTCATTTGCAACTACCGATATTTGCCTGTTCGGATTATTCTTGTTAGCGTGAAAATTAATTTCCCCTGAATGATAGTCGTCTCTGACTCCCAAATTGAATATTTCAATGGAATCTTTGGGATTTTTGGGTATCCCACCTTTTTTACTTGAGGATACGGCTACTACCTTGCCTTGTTGATATATTTGCATGCCTACTGACTATATTACTGATTCTTTATTTTGTGTAATGCGCTATATAAAACTTAACAAATAATTTATAAATAGGGCAAGATATGAAACAAATTCACTGAGATTGTAAATAATATTGAAGCTCTATATATCAACTCTTCGAGAGTCCTAATTTATCTCCGAACTCTCGTAAAATCTTAAATTGGTCCTCACAGAAGAGTTTTTGATTAACCTTATTTAGATTATTATGTATTCTTAGTATGAAGGTTAGTCATGAAAATTACAGATATTAAGTTTGAATCATATATGTGGCCAAGACATACTCCAATTACGAATGGACTATATACTTATACTCATTCAGGGGTAAATATCGTAACCGTCGAAACTGATGCTGGCATTTCAGGATTGGGATTATGTAGTGGAATATCTGATTCGCCAGAAGTCGCTAGTGCGATAATTGAAAATATAAAGATTCCCCTTATAGGAAAAGACCCTTTTGACACAGAAAAACACTGGCATTCAATGTGGAAACCAAAACTAGTTGGCAGAAGAGGAATAACTACTAGAGTTATTGGAGGTATTGATATAGCACTTTGGGATCTTAAAGGTAGAATTCTGGAGCAGCCAATTTATAAACTTTTGGGAGGATTTACTGATAAGATTCCAGCTTACATAGCAGGGGGGTATTACGAAGAAGGAAAAGGATTAAAAGAGTTGGCAGATGAGATGAGAGAAAATGTGGACCTAGGAGCTGATGCTGTGAAGATGAAAATTGGTGGAGTTTCTATAAATGAGGACGTAAAGAGAGTCAAGGCTGTCCGAGATGCTATTGGACCAGATATCAAGCTGATGGTTGATGCAAATAATGCTTATAGGCATTATCAAGCAATAGAAATTGCAAAAAAAATGGAAGAATTTGATATTTTCTGGTTTGAAGAGCCTGTTGAACCTGATGACTACGAAGGCTCTAAGCTTGTAACTCAAGCTACTTCAATACCTGTTGCTGCTGGAGAGAATGAGTATACTAGATACGGATTTAGAGACATGATTAATTCGAGGTGCGTAGATATTTTACAGCCAGATGCGTTGGTTTTGGGAGGAATAACAGAATATATGAAAGTAGCTGCACTTGCTCAGTCTAATGATATGGATCTTGCACCTCATGGAGCTCAAGAATTGCATATTCATTTAGTATGCGCAGTTTCAAATGGACTAATTCTCGAGTTTTATCGTGATTCTGTTGACCCGATGTGGGGTAAATGTTTTACAGAGACTATTAAATTAAAAGATGGATATGTTAGTGTTCCTCAGTCTCCTGGGCTTGGAGTTGAGTTAAATACAAAGGAGCTAGAAAAATTTCGAGTAGTTTAATAAGATATTTTCTTGCTTATTATGTTCTTGCGCAAATCAACTTGAAGTAGAAGTTTCTAGTTGTCTCAATGTAAACGAAGTTGCTTCTAATTCTGAGTTAATACCATAAAACACCTGTAAAATCAGTTCCAAGTGCTATATCTGCGCCTAAAGCTATTCCTAAAACAATGCTTATTGTCCCAAAAAATGCAATTATGTAGTTGCCAGCACTGGTTGAGCTTGTAAACCTAAATGGCAGCGCCAATATCAAGGTCATGATCGCCATAGACATCATTGTTCCAACTGAAAAAAGCAATAAGAAGATGAACCCAGTCCATATGCTTGGAGTCGTAGGTAATATTGCTAACATAACTGCAGCACTGCCTGCCATTCCATGGATGAGACCTATAAAAAATGATTTAGGCCTAAAGAAAGGAAACAGGGTCAAAAAAGGATGTCTCTCGTCGTGATGATCATTTGGTAATCTATCTAGGTGCGAGTGAGATGCGTGTAAATGTGTATGGCCTTTTCCGTGATCATGTGAGTGAGTATGAACTGCCCCTTTCTTAAGCTTCCAAAATACTTGGAGTCCTAAAAGTATTAGCATCAGAGCCACTCCAAATTCAAAGAACACTGCAACAGATGAGTAGAAGTTCATTAGGCTTTCTTTCAGTATCAGTATCAATGTTCCTAATATAATGAGTGGAGCAGAGTGACCTAGACCCCAGGATATCCCGATCCATATAGAGCGAATAATATTTTTATAATCTTTTGCCATTGTTGAAACAGCTACAATATGATCACCGTCTGTTGAATGTACAAGGCCGATTATGAGCCCTAAAAATAAAGCTGATATTATGCCCGAAAACTGAATTAATTCGTGATCCACTCGGATCCTTCTTTCTTAGTAGATGTTTAAGAAAATTCTACTTATCTATCATTCTATCATCAACTATTTCAATCTGATTTGGTATATACTTCAGTTCAGTTTTATGGTTGAGAATGACTTAAAAATAGTATACATATCTTCAAATATTCTGAATGAAGTCGAAGAGAAAATTACTTTCGATGATAAAACTTTCTCAAAGCATAGGGATAGATTGCACTTACAAGAAAGTGGTAAAGGACTGTATCTGATAGCATTTCTTAATAAATTTCCTGTTGGACACGTTTTTATACGATGGGAAGGGGCAGAAGATTCATATGTAAAAACTCATATCAAAAATTGCCCAAACATAGAAGATTTATTTGTAAATCCAAAGTTTAGATCTTTAGGAATCGGCTCAAAATTAATAGATAAGTGTATTAAGTTGGCTAAAGAAAAAGGTTTTTTTCAAATAGGGCTTGGTGTCGAGGTAACAAATATCAAGGCAGCAGGCCTCTACAGTAGGTTTAATTTTGAAGAAGCTAATATAAACCCTTATAAAGATATATGGTTTGGCGAAGATAAGAAGGGGAGCAAGGCAGGACCTTTTTCATCTATAGTTAAATATTTTATTTTAGGATTTCACTAAACTGTGAATTCTAAGAATTTATCCAGAATCGCTCTTTTTATCAAGTACAAGACTGGATTTGAAGCATTTACCTCCCGAGAGTACAGATTTTTTTGGTTGGCCGCTGCTTTTTCCAATATCGGAATTTGGTGTTTGGGATATGGAAGAATTTGGCTTATGCATGAAATGACAGGTTCAACCAAAATGGTTGGATTAGTAGGATTTTTCACATTATCTCCAGTTTTACTACTTTCTGTTCTTGGCGGAGTATTGGCTGATAGTAGAAATAGACTTATTAACGTCAGAATTACAAGAATGCTATTTTCTCTTTTAGCTCTGGTGACCGCAATTCTGCTTTTTTATGATTTAATTAATCCTTTTTTACTACTTACTATTTCACTTTGTGCAGGAATATTACTTGCTTTAGATCTTCCTTCAAGGGCATCAATGCTACCTGCCTTAGTTGATAAAAGACTTCTTCCCGGTGCAATATCACTTTATTCAATTGTTTTTGGAGCGTCAGCAATAATTGGACCTTTAATTTTTGCACCATTAGTGAAATTTGCTGGCATTCAGGGTGTTTTTTTTATAATCAGTTCTTGTTATTTTCTAACATACCTTTCGCTACTAAAAATGAATGCGAATTTACACCAACCTGAAAAAAAACAAAGAAATATTAGGTCAGAACTTTCTGATGGATTTATTTATATCTTCAATAACAAATCTATACGATATTTGATTATACTTGGCGTCAGTGTAACTATTTTTTTCTCAAGCTTTGATACCCTGCTTCCTAAATATTCAGAAGAATGGCTATCGGGAGGAGTAGAATCCTTTAGTAAGATTTTGTTAGGTTCAGGTATTGGAGGATTGATTGCAACATCGTTCCTAATTTTCTATGGAACTCAAGTTAATCACAAAATCATCATCATCCTTTCTTGTATTGGCATAGGAATAGCATTTATTTTGTTTGCTGCATCTAAGAATATTTTGATTATATTTGTTGCCGCAGCATTTGTCGGCGGTCTTAAGACTTTGTTTAACACTATGAGTACTACTCTTGCCCAGGTTCTAGCCGATAATATTTTTAGAGGAAGGGTTATGAGCGTACATCAGTTAACTTGGTCTTCTTCAGCGATTGGATCCTTAATTGTAGGATTTTCAGCAGAATTTTTTGGAATAAGGCTTACTTTGGTTGTTTGTGGAGCATTTATTGTGCTTATGGGATTTTTGGTAGGGAGAAAATTAACAACTAAGCGTGTAGAAAATACACGGTGAAAAAATTATCTATAAAAAATACACGTTAACGACTTATTTGATCATATTTAATTTATAATTGGCAGAGATAAATTATTTAGTAGGAGTTTTTTATGTTTCTCGTAAGAAGAGTTTTTAGAGCAAGAGATAAGAAAGTGTGGGAGGCTGCAAGCGTTATAGATGAGATGGGTCGCGAATACGAAAAAGCTGGTCAAAGAAACGAATCAAAGGTATACCTTAGTGCGAACACAACTCCTGGAGAGTATGGCTTAATTTATATGGAATGGACAGCTGAAGTATTGGAATCAGTTTATAGAGGTGACAATGAAATACCTTCCAGGATTCACAAAGAGTTAGGACCAATGTTAAGAGATCTAGTAGATGAGCAATGGATTGAGTTTTATGAACTACTAACTCCTGACAAGAAGAGAATGCCTTCCTAATTAATAAGAACTATTATTTAGTGGTGCCGAGGGCGAGGTTCGAACTCGCACGCCCAAAAGGACACAGTGCCCTGAACACTGCTTGTCTACCAATTCCAACACCTCGGCCGCCATTTAAGTTAGTTTATAGAATATTTTCAATTCATTCAGAGATACTAATGATGTAATATAAAGGCATGAAGAACGCATGGGCAATCAGTGAAATAAATGACGAAGTAATTAAACTTTCACAACAGCTTGGAGTGAAGAATATTATTTATTATGGTGGACCTGGGCAGACACATTATGACTTATCTGCAAAAACCTTCGATGGCTATAAAAGAATTGTAGAAACTTTAAAGTCACATGAGCTTAATCTCGTAGCTTTTGAAGGTGGATTTATAGGAAATCCTCGTTATTGGGATGTTGTTACCGGTGGACCAAGAAGGAATGAATTAATTGAGGAGCTAATATCTCAAATAACAGATATGGCCAGAGCCGGAATTCCAATTTTCGGTTATCATTGGATGCCTCTCGGTCCTTTAAGAAGTGACCCAACCATAATTAGAGGAGAAGCCTCTGCAACGGCATTTGATAGCTTGGATCAGAATATTGCGATAGCAGGTAAGACGTCTAAAAAAGGCAATCTATCTGATTTGTTTCCTTTAGAAAAATTAAGTGGTATTACTTCTGAAACAATGTGGAAGAATCTTGAATACTGGATAAAGGCTGTTACGCCAGTAGCCGAGGAGGAGGGTATAAGACTTGGAATTCATCCTGATGATCCTCCCGATAGAGAAGTAGGAGGTGTTCCGAGGATTCTAAACAGTTTTGCCTCTTACAAGAGACTTATGGACATTTACCCGTCTGACCACAACGCTATTGAATTCTGCCAAGGTACTTTTTCAGAAATGGATGAGGATATATATGAAATGATTAAATACTTTGCAGATAGAAACAAGGTACTTTATGTTCATTTTAGGAACGTATCTTCTCCCACTCCAGGACTTTTTCATGAGGAATTTATCAATACTGGGTATGTCGATATGTATAAGGCTATGAAAACCTACAAAGACGCTGGCTATGAAGGTTGCTTTATGGATGACCATTGCCCCGATATAGAAGGCGATAAAGATTTTCCAGGAAACTTAGGTGGTTATAGATCTAGGGTATTTGCCCAAGGATATATCCAAGCGTTGCTTGACTCTATGAGATGAGAATCACCCCATCCACAAGTCGTTTAGCTATGATAATAATCCTCGGTGTTTTGTTTATAGTCATTATAATGGTATCTATTACTTATTTTGTTAACTATTTAATGTTAAATTAGATGACTATATTGTTGTTATAACGTAAATATATAACCAACAAGATATGCCAAAAGTGAAGCTATGGCGCCCAGAGAAACAGTTTCCATAATAGAGATTATATAAGAACTTTTTGATACAAAAGCTCTTACTAATCCCAAGATAAACAATGCTATTACTGTCGCAATTATTGAGGTTATAAATAAAGACAAGAATGAATTTGTATTCATCAGAATATAAGGAATTAAAGGTATGAATCCAAACGATAGGAAAGAAAAAAACGTT
>Ga0066372_10000317_pt1 | contig 17600 bp, 18 predicted proteins | sample Knorr_S15_td_250_FD_77011 | JGI IMG/M metagenome (GOLD analysis project Ga0066372, IMG submission 77011) | Marine microbial communities from Southern Atlantic Ocean transect - Knorr_S15_td_250_ad_251m_LV_A | ecosystem: Environmental > Aquatic > Marine > Oceanic | place: Southern Atlantic ocean... | reverse complement strand
GGAAGCTAAACATTATTTCGAAACAGCAATCGAACTCAGCGAACAAACTATCCCCGCTTATTTGCATCTTGGTGATGCCCAGCTGATGTCGGGTGACATAGCAGGTGCTGCTGTGACGTGGGAGCGCCTTGTTGATGTTGCACCGGATCGAGCGTACCTCGTATTCGACCGGCTAAGCGAACTTTATTCACGACTTGGGTCATCAAACAAATTTCAAACCTTGTGTCAGAACCTCATCCACACCAATAAAAAAGATTGGCGAGCACGACTAGCTTTGGGACGACACTTGCTCGAACAGAAAGATGCTGGAAACGCTCTAGAAATTCTTTTTGAAGCGATCATCTACAATCCTCACTCACTTTCGATACATCAAACTATTTGGAACAGCTTGATAGAGCTCGAACTCCAAACGAATCTCGTCAGGCGTTATATGGAACTAACCAAGAAATCAATCTTCTACCTTGATCCGCACATCTGCATGCAATGTCGATACCGAAGCACAGAGCTACTTTGGCAGTGCCCGAACTGTCACGAGTGGAATACTTTCCTAGAAGAAGTTATTGCGCCAGCTGAAACTGGAGATGCTGAACCTCGTGAATAAACTGCAGACTAAAGCGAACTCTCAGGTTCAAATATGCTCACAATTGGATTGACTGGCGGCATCGCGACAGGGAAAAGTGTCGTTCTTGCCCACTTCGCATCTCTGGGGCTAGCAACCATAGATGCGGATCATCTTGCTCGGGAAGTTGTCCAGCCTGGAACAGAAGCCTACACTCAAATCTTGGCCCGTTTCGGAACCAACATTTTGAGAGATGACGGACAAATCGACCGTGCGACACTTGGAAAAAAGGTATTTACCGACCCGGCTGAACGAAAGCACCTTGAATCCATTATCCATCCTAACGTTTACGCGATTATTAAGGACTGGCTTGTAGACTGTGAAGCACGTGGTGAACGTGCTGCAATTGCAGCCATCCCACTATTGTTTGAAACCGGACACGATAAGGCGTTCGAGCGTATCCTCGTTGTCTCCTGCGATCCTCAGACACAACTTGAGCGATTGATAGCTCGCGACAGCATCACTGAGGTGGAGGCTAAACAACGAATAGCAACTCAGTGGGACACAAAGCAGAAGGTTGCACAGGCTGACATTGTCATCCGCACGGATGAATCAATCGATGATACCCATAGACAGGTTGAGCAGATTTGTCTCAACCTATAAGAGTTCACAGAACTTGTCAGGAACTTTACGAAGACAATCGAGCAGTTGCGGCCTCAACAGTGTTCGCCATTAGCATCGCAACGGTAAGTGGCCCAACGCCTCCAGGTACTGGTGTTAGCGCACCCGCAACCTTTTGAACATCAGGATGAACATCACCAACAAGCATCGAGCCTCGCCGTTCAAACGCTTTCCACCTGACAGAATCTGCCGCAACCAGAGTTGACGCAAGATCAGGATCGGTGATTCGGTTTATACCAACGTCTATAACTGTTGCTCCAGGTTTTACGAACTCGTCTGTCACAAACACTGGACGTCCAACAGCCGCTACGAGTAGATCGGCGGTCGCCGCAACGGAAGCAAGGTTAGGAGTGTGTGAATGACAAATCGTCACGGTCGCATGGCGATGTAGCAACATCATGGCAAGCGGTCTCCCAACAATCTCACTTCGCCCAAGCACCACCGCGTGCTGTCCTTCGATAGCAATCTGGGATCTCAGAAGCAACTCGATGATCCCGGATGGGGTGCAGGGCATCAAAGTCGCTCGATTCTGCATCAGGCGTCCGACATTAATGGAATGGAAACTATCAACGTCCTTGGCAGGATGTATTTGTTCGAACAATTCCCTGCTTGCACCACTCCCCCATGCCGTAGGGACTGGCACTTGCACGAGAATCCCATCGTGAGATTCACTCTCGTTGAAACGGTTAATAGTTCGCTTGGCATCGTCCAAGGAAGCGGTTGCCGGTAAGTGCACTAAGTCGACATCCAAGCCAAGCTCTTCAGCCGTACGTCGTTTATTACGCACGTACACTTCCGAGGCTGGGTTCTCACCAACTAATAAAATGCCAAGCTGCGGAGGTCGACCACCAGAACGTAGGAAATCTTTGATGCGTGGAATAAGTTCATCACAGATTGTTGCGGCTAACCCTTTACCATCAAGTATGCTAGCGGACATTAGATTTATGGAAGGACGAGATTACACTCAACTTCAACTACGGCAATTGTAGTGACTAGGATCTGATCAGGTCAAATAAATCCAAAACGTTATATTTGGGTTGCAAGGATTATTTAAGTAGAATTTGCAGCGCACCATCTATTAAGGCAACCACTGGAGGAAAAATGTCACACTCAGACCGAGGCACTTGGGGATCACGAGTTGGCTTCGTCCTAGCTGGAGCTGGCTCAGCAGTTGGCCTTGGTAACATTTGGGGGTTTCCAACGAGAGTTGGTGAAAACGGTGGTGCTGCGTTTGTACTCGTCTATCTCATCTGTGTGATATTCATCTGTCTTCCTATCATGATTGCCGAATTGGCAATTGGTCGACGTACTCAAAGCGATCCAGTTGGTGCTTACGCAAAGCTGCGACCTGGCACACGATGGTGGATGGCGGGGGGACTCGGTGTGGCAGCTGGATTTGGTGTTTTATCGTTTTACTCTGTCATAGCAGGATGGGCTCTCGCCTACATTTGGTTCAGTGCGAGTGGTGCAGTCAGTGGTGATGCGGTTGAAAGCGTCACATTTTTTACCGATTTTACGAGCCATGCTCCTTCAAGTTTATTCTTCACTTTCGTGATGCTTGCGGCGACAGCCGGTATCATCCTTGGAGGTATTCGTTCTGGTATCGAACGGGTCTCGAAGTTATTGATGCCGACGTTGGCCTTCTTACTGATCATGTTGGCTTGGCACGCCAGCACGCTACCTGGCGCTGCCGAAGGTCTTGCGTATTACTTGAAACCAGACTTCAGCAAGATGATGAGTTTCGGTGCCCTGAATGCAGCACTCGGCCAGGCGTTCTTTTCATTGAGTCTCGGTCTTGGAACCATGCTGGTTTATGGGAGTTACCTAAACAAACGTGAAGGTATCGCGAAATCGGCAATCATGGTTGTAGCCCTAGATACTTTTCTTGCCCTATTAGCTGGTTTCATGATCTTCCCCTCTGGATTTTCAATTCCTGGATTTGACCCAACTTCCACCGGTCCGGGACTAATCTTTATGGTGTTACCAAGACTATTTGCCACCCTCCCTGGTGGGCAGTTCTTTGGAGCGGCTTTCTTTATTTTGCTTACCTTGGCAGCACTTACTTCAGCTATTTCACTGCTAGAGGTGCCGGTAGCCCACTTTATCGATAGTCATGGTTGGAGTCGAAAGCGGGCAGTCCTAATTGTCACAACCGCTACTTTTGCTCTCGCGGTGCCCTCAGCGCTCGCGATGGGTGCCTCAAGTTTCTTTAGCGATTTACCAGGCATTGGCATGGACTTTCAAAGTCTCATGGTTACAGTTTGGAACGACTTCGCCCTTCCAATTGGAGGCCTTATTACTGCAATATTCGTCGGTTATGTCTGGCGGATTGATAGCGCCCTAGAGGAATTATTGGCAGAGCAGGCCTGGTTCCCCAATACCAAGCTCTGGGGTTGGATGATCCGCTACGTTTGTCCCGTTGCGATTTTTGTGATCATTTTTATGAATATTAGGTCGATGATCGTTTAAAGTGCTACTGAATCGGAAACAGCCCCTAGGAGGAATCTAAGGATGGATTTAGCAAACCTAACGAATCAGGTAATCACCGTTGATGGATTCGTCTGGCAGCCATTTTTTATGCCGACGGTGTTGGTACTTGTAGGTTTATTAATCAGCATCCGCACTGGCTTGATACAAATTCGCCGATTCCCGATCGCGGTACGCACCACACTGCAAGGCGCATTCCAGAAAAAGTCCTCCAAAGAGGGAACCATTAAACCGTTTCAAGCATTATCAACTGCTTTGGCAGCAACAGTCGGCAACGGCAACATTGGTGGGGTTGCAACGGCCATTACTGTCGGGGGACCTGGCGCAATCTTCTGGATGTGGGTCTGCGCTGCGGTTGGCATGGCCACTAAATATGCAGAAGCTGTGCTCGCTGTCCACTACCGGGTAACCAGAGAAACTGGCGAACTGGCAAGCGGTCCCATGTACTACATTACGAGAGGCATCCCAAACCAAGCGCTCGGGAAAGTGCTCGCCTATGCCTTTGCTTTTTTTGGTATGGCTGCCGCGCTTTTCGGCACAGGCAATATGGCGCAATCAAACACCATTGCTGATTCGTTCGTACTAGCTGCAAAATCAATTTTCAATCTCGAGGTATCAGTCTGGGTTCCCAGTCTACTCATCACTACTTGCGTTGGTCTGGTGCTACTCGGCGGTATTAAACGAATCGCAGCTGTCGCCGAAATGATCGTTCCTACTATGATTGTCATCTATGTTACGGCAGCGTTATATTACGTCGTGATGAATTTTGGACAATTACCAGGTGTCTTTTCATTAATTATCAGTTCTGCTTTTTCGCCAGCAGCTGCCATTGGTGGGTTCATTGGTGTGGGAGTAAAACAAGCCATCGCAACTGGTATGAGCCGTGGTGTCCTCTCTAATGAGGCTGGCCTCGGAAGCGCTCCCATTGCACACGGAATTGCCGACGTGGATCATCCAGTCGAGCAAGGTCTGGTGGGTGTCTTTGAAGTATTCGTGGATACGATTCTCGTCTGCTCAATGACGGCTTTTATTATTCTGTCATCTGGTCTGTGGACTGACCCGGCTTTCCAAAACGCCAGTGGCTCCCTGACCGCTGCCGCCATGAACACAACCATTCCAGGAGCTGCATTATTAATAGCAACTTGCTCTTTCTTCTTTGGATTCTCCACCCTAATTGGCTGGGCCTATTATGGTGAAAAGTGTTTTGAGTTTCTCTTTGGTTCCGGCGGAATTAAGGCTTACAAGGCTGTCTTTACCATGCTTGTTCTGGTGGGCGGCATTATTCCGGTGCCCCTTGTCTGGGCCGTTGGTACTTTACTGAACGGTTTTATGGCATTCCCCAACCTGATCGGACTAATGTTTCTCGTGGGTACGGTGAGTAAGCTCACCAAGCAATTTTTCGCAAAAGACAGTGTGTAGTCCTAGTGAGTGGGACCCACTTACGCGCTTGTTACTGATACAAGCGTTCAAGGTACGCGCGAGTCCGTCTCTCTGGATCACCGTCAGTTAACAGATCTGAAATAACGGCAACGGCATTCGCGCCGGCCTCGATCACCGAAGGCGCACGCTCTAAGGTAATTCCACCAATACCAACGATAATGGATTGCGGCCATTGCCTAGCAGCATAACGCACCAACTCCAGTCCCACCGGTTGATAACCCGTTTCCTTGCTTCTGGTCGCGAACACCGGACCTACAGCTATATATGCAACCGACTCTTGAACTGCAAGATCTACTTGCGAACGACAATGGGTGGAGAGCCCAATAACGGCATCATTTCCTAATATTCTTCGAATTCTTGAAACGGAGAGATCGTCTTGACCAACATGAACACCAGACGCCCCAGAAAGCTTCGCAACATCGACCCGATCATTAACGATAATTGAAGTATTAGAAGGACGGGCAAGATCGACAAGTGAATCAGCACAGGCCAAGAACGATTCGCTACTGCTGCGCTTTGCGCGTATTTGTAATAAGCGCCCTCCGCCCTTAATAATCGCCGCTCCAAGATCAGTTGGACTCCAACCGTAACCGTCGGCTAAATCAACATCAACGATTGCATACAGGCGGGAAAAATCCACGTTGCGGTCAAATAAAATAGGGGTTGAACCAGCGACTAAACAGTGGCCGTACTCCGTTCGTTCGTACGATTGACGAGAAAGCGGTCTAAAAATCCCGTATTAATGTCACCAGTGTGGAATCCAGCATCTGCGAGTATGTCAAGGTGCAAAGGAATCGTCGTTTCAATACCCGTCACAACTGCCATCCCAAGCGTACGGCGCATCCTGGCTATCGACTCATCACGGTCCCGACCATGGGCAATGATTTTGGCCACTAAGGAATCGTAAAGAGGAGACACGGTGCAGTCAGCATGCGCAAAGGTGTCTATCCTTACCCCCGGTCCCCCAAGCACATTAAAGGTACCGATAACTCCAGGAGATGGCACAAATGTATTAGGCGATTCGGCATTCACACGGCACTCAATAGCATGTCCCTGCATCTGTATATCGCTTTGCTTAAAACCGAGATGGTCACCCACCGCGATGCGAATCTGTAGTTTCACAATGTCCAAGCCCGTTACCATTTCAGTTACGGGATGCTCGACTTGCAACCGAGTATTTGCCTCAAGAAAGTAGTAACGTCCCTCCTTGTCTAGCAAGAACTCAAAGGTCCCAGCATTGCGGTACGATACTGCTTTAGCCGCATCCACAACAATTTTGCCCATCTTTTTTCTAAGACGAGGTGTAATCGCAACTGAGGGTGACTCTTCAATCAATTTTTGATGACGGCGCTGGATCGAGCATTCTCGCTCGCCTAAATGCACAGTGGCGCCATATTGATCAGCTAAGACCTGAAATTCGATGTGTCTCGGTTCCTCAATAAACTTTTCAAGATAAACTTCTCCAACGCCAAAAGCCGTTTCAGCTTCCCGGCGGGCCATCGTGAAAGCTTTCGTCAACTCTTGTTCAGACCACACGACACGCAGTCCCCGACCACCACCACCATTTGTAGCCTTGATCATTACGGGATATCCGAGGTCATCAGCGATAGCCATCGCCATCTTTTCGTCTTCGACAGGTCCATCACTACCAGGCAAGATTGGCACACCGGCTTTCTTCATCGCCCGGCGAGCCCGAGCTTTATCACCCATTAAGCGAATAACATTCGGGTCGGGACCAATGAAACGAATGTTACAGGCCTCGCACACTTCGGCCAAGTACGCGCTTTCAGAAAGGAAACCGTAACCTGGATGAATGGCATCGGCCCCGGTAATTTCTGCTGCCGAAATGACTGCCGGCACATTAAGGTAGCTATCAATACTTCGACCAGGTCCGATACAGACAGCCTCATCGGCGAAACGCACATGCAATGAATCCTCGTCAGCCTCTGAATGGACAGCGACAGTCTTAATCCCAAGTTCCCGACACGCACAGATAATACGAATGGCAATCTCGCCACGATTCGCAATCAGAACTTTCTTAAACATGCAATACCCTTAACGGCCGGTTTGTCAGAACAGAACCTATATCATCTTTAGCTATCAGCCTTAACTGGTTTAATGCTGAATAAAGGATCCCCATACTGAACTGCTTGTCCATTCTCCAGATGAATATCAACAATTTCACCGTCATACTCTGAGTCAATCTCATTCATCAATTTCATTGCCTCAACGATACACAGAACCTGTCCCTGTCGCACCTTATCACCAACTTTAACGAAAGGCGGCTCTTTGGGATCTGGAGCAGAGTAGTAAGTCCCAACAATCGGCGATTTCACAACCAACAATTGATTCAGGTTCGACTCCTCTGCCGTGCTTGGTTCCTTGGATGCTGGGATTACTGGAACCGTCATCTCGTCTTGAACTGTGTGCGACAAAGAAGAAGTTCCACCCCACTTAATACGGAGACGAATACCCTCCTGCTCTATCTCGAACTCGGACAGGCTGTATTCGCGTGCCATTTCAATAAACTTTTTGATTTCTTTAATATTCATCATGGGTCATTCTTCCCTCTGCACGTCAGCAACTCCTACTATTCAATCCACCTCTCGCTCAGTCTACAACCGCTTTACACAGCATTCGATCCACGTCCGTCAGTAATTCACAACCAGTTGGGGTTACCAGGACATCGTCTTCAATTCGTGCCCCACCAAGCCCAGGCAAGTATGCACCGGGCTCCACTGTTAAAACCATACCAACTTCAAGGCGCCCATCCAATCCAGAAGCTAGTGCGGCTGCTTGATCCGGTCCCTTACGACCAACTCGTGGTTCCTCGTGCACTTCCAGTCCTAAACCGTGACCCGTACCATGTAAAAATGCACCGCCCAACCCATAATGGGTGAGCACATCGCGGGCTGCCGTATCAACGTCACTAGCCAAACAACCTGGACTTACCTTGGCTATCGCCGCACCCTGCGCTTCGACCACAGCACAATGCAGTCGACGTAACTCTGCACTCGGATTACCAATACTGACGGTTCGACTCAAATCGACGCAGTATCCTTCGTAAACCCCTCCAAAGTCCAGCAGCACCATGTCATCCGCGCCGATTCTACGGTCACCAGGTCGTGCGTGGGGAAAGGCACTGTTGGGTCCAGACGCAACTATCGTGTCAAAGGCTGGACACTCAAAACCAATATCATGGATCTTCTTATCAATATGATGTGCAGTCTCTCTCTCAGATCGCCCCATTACCACATCACAAAGAACATTTTTCGCAACTTCAGACAACAGTGTGGCTGCCGTGCGGATAACCGAAATCTCAAACGCATCCTTTATCATTCGGATGCGTTCCACTAAACGATTAGTTGGAATCAGCAAAGGACGATTATCATTTCCCCCATTTTTTATGTTCGAGCCCGTCGCCTCGTTAAGTGCAACCGTTAGAGATTGAAAACGTTGATGCGAACAGTGCGCCGATTCGAATCCAATTCGCACAGCCGATACATCCAGCAAAGCTTCCGTAATGGCTTCATCATATGAACGAGTCACCAACTTAAGCGCAGGGTTCTCATCGATAAAACTGGAAGATAAGAGATCTCGCGCTGCTGTATCATAACGACCATCCGTTATGAATATGCTCTCGTTCTGCCCTAAGACCAAAACTGCCGAACTGCCATCAAAATTCGTTAAATATCTTACGTTCGCAGGGTGTTGCACTATCAGTACGTCAAGAGAAGCCTCACGCAGACTACGTCTGACCTGTACAATACGTGCCTGCAAATTCTCAGATGGAGCCAACATCATAATTTTGAGTTAGGACAATGTCGCGATTACCCCGAACCTTCCCCCTTAGAGAACTAAACTACTGACTTACCTCAACATTCTTTTTTATTTTCCGAAGGAGAAGACTGCATCCCTTAACAACGCCTAGTTTGAGTCTTAATTCCCTATATAACTATTACAGGAGCACTCCTAGCTAGAGGGCCTCTGTCTAACCATTACGGTCACTCGGGACAAATACAGAGTCGCCACTAGGACTGCGAACACATTTGTACAATTAACCTGATAAACCTATTATAAATCAATATCTTCAGGCCGTAGAACCCTAGCTTGAAAGTCCGATAGAAGAACTGGCATGTGGTATCTTTTCATTGAATCAGTTATCACAATTCGAGTGTTCACCGTGAATTTGCAATTAAACTTTCGTTCAGACTTAAGTGTGTCGATGCGAGAAGGCCTGATTTAAGCCCCTCAAGTAAAATTCAAAAAAGCCAAATTCTTGACAGTTGAGAAAATCATAAGTAGCCTTAGGGGTTGCAGTTGTCAGTTAGGAAGAAAAGATATCTATGAGTTCGGATTCAAATGAGCCTCAAGGCGTAGAACGGAAATGGCATATTATTGATGCAGAAGGAAAAGTGCTCGGTAGAATCGCCACCACAACCGCTCGACTCTTGCAAGGTAAGCACCAACCTCATTACACATCATATATTGACACTGGTGACCACGTAGTGATCATTAATGCTCGACTAGTGAAATTAACAGGTCAAAAAGAAACGCAAAAACTCTATCGGCGTCATAGTGGTTATCCAGGTGGGTTGCGTGAAGATCGGCTAAAGGTAGTTAGAAAAAATAAACCAGTTCGTCTTGTTGAATCAGCCGTCCGGGGAATGCTTCCCAAAACAAAACTCGGTGCTGCGATGTATCGTAAGTTAAAGGTTTACGCCGGTTCTGACCATCCACATGCCGCGCAAAAACCCTCAGTCCTTGAGGTTCTCTAACGTGCCACTACACGGACACTACGGTACGGGACGTCGTAAAAAGGCAATTGCTCGAATCTTTTTAAGACCGGGAACAGGCACTATTAAAGTGGATCGCAAACCATTGGAATTACGATTTCCAACTGAAGCATTGCGAACGGTTATCACACAGCCATTACTCCTAACCGAAACAATGGATAAATTTGACATCCTGGCAACCACCTCTGGAGGTGGAATGTCGGGTCAAGCTGGAGCAATGCGTCTTGGTATCGCGCGAGCTTTAGTTGAATTCGATGCTGAACTTCGACCGTCGCTAAAGAAAGCCGGGCTCCTCTCTCGTGACCCACGTATTAAAGAGCGCAAAAAATACGGCTTGGCTGGCGCGAGAAAGCGCTTCCAGTTTAGTAAGCGCTAAACAATGCTGAAGGTGAATTTCTAAGGAGAACGTTTGAACTCGATTGCGTTAAAAGAACTGCTCGAAGCCGGTGTTCATTTTGGTCATCAAACCAAGCGGTGGAATCCAAAAATGAAGGATTACATCTTTGGTGAACGTAATGGCATTTATATTATCGACCTCAGCAAAACCGTTAAATTATTTAATCAAGTGCAACAGTTTGTTTCGAATCTAGCTGCCGAAGGTCGGGCGATCCTATTCGTAGGAACGAAACGACAAGCTCAAAATGCAGTTATTGAGGAGGCTCGACGTTGTGGAATGTATTTTGTCAACCAACGTTGGCTTGGCGGTCTTTTAACAAATTTTTCTACCATTCAAAAAAGCATCGCACGACTTCGAGAACTTGAAGCAATGACCGTAGACGGCCGTTATGACACTCTCTCCAAAAAAGAGATATCCCGTCTCGAAAAGGAAAAACGTAAACTTCACAGAAATCTTGACGGTATTAGAGATATGCCGAAACTTCCAGACGCTCTTTTCGTGGTAGACATCAAAAAGGAAAAAATTGCTGTCGATGAAGCGCGGAAGTTGAAAATACCGGTAATCGGGATTGTCGATACAAATTCTGATCCTGATGAAGTCGACTACATCATTCCGGGCAATGACGACGCTTTACGCGCAATTCAACTATTCCTTTCGCGCACTGCGGACGCCGTCATAGAAGGCCGAGGACTTCACGAAAAGGCACGTTCAGAGGAAGCGAGCGCGGAACTAGCAAAAGCTAACAGCGCGACTAATCCATCGAAGGCTGATTCCGCGGTGGACTCTAATCAGGCAACGCCACAAGCTTCGGTCTAAGTTTTGTTTCGAATATGATGTTTGGCCGGCCGTGCTCATTGCCGGCAATTTTTATGTACACCAGTCGTTATAGACAGCAGAACGACTAATGGAGAAACAAGGTATGACAATTTCAGCAGAAACAGTTAAGGCACTTAGAGACAAAACAGGCGCTGGATTTATGGAATGTAAATCCGCTTTGACCGATGCAGATGGAGATCTCGATAAAGCTATCACTATCTTGCGGAAACGTGGTACCGCTCAGGCAGCAAAGCGAGCTGGACGATCCACAAAACAGGGTGTTACTGGGAGCTATATCCATCCAGGCGGATCAGTTGGCGTCCTAGTGGAAATCAACTGTGAATCCGATTTTGTTGCACGTACTGATGACTTTAAAACGCTGGTCAAAGAAGTTGCTATGCATATAGCAGCCTCGAGCCCAACGTATGTGCGTGTCGAAGATATTCCCGTTGAAATTGTTGAGCGAGAGAAAGACATCTTTCGTTCACAGCTCGAGGGCTCCAATAAACCTGCACAAGTAATAGACAAGATCCTAGACGGCAAGATTAATAGTTATTACGGACAGGTCGTTCTCCTTAAACAACCGTCAATTCGAGACCCCAAAACCACTGTCGCCGATCTCGTGGCCGCTACTATTGCAAAGGTTGGAGAGAATATTTCAATCGCGAGGTTTGCCAGATTTAAAGTCGGTGAAATTGATAAATAAACATCTGCTTGTGTAAAAGAACACGCCTGTTATGCCAGGCGTCTTCAGCCATTCAGTAGTCGGCTGATCTATAATCATGAACAATGACTAAGCCTGCCTACGGACGAGTGCTCCTCAAAGTCTCCGGTGAATTATTGCTTGGTGGTCAGTCGTTTGGCGTCGATCCAGAAGTTACCGGACAAATAGCTCGTGAAGTGGCCGATGTGCGATCACTTGGTGTCCAGGTTGCCCTTGTTATAGGGGGTGGGAATATTTTTCGTGGACTGGCTGCGAGTGCACGAGGGATGGATCGCGCAACAGCAGACTACATGGGTATGCTCGCCACAATAATAAACGCGCTGGCGATTCAGGATGCGCTGGAACAGATCGATGTCAGCACTCGAGTGGTGACTGCTATAGAAATGCGAGCTGTAGCTGAACCTTTTATTCGACGACGAGCGGTGCGTCATCTAGAAAAGAACCGGGTTGTGGTATTCGCTGCTGGAACTGGCAATCCATACTTTACAACAGACACAGCAGCCGCCCTGCGAGCGATGGAAATACGTGCCGATGTTATTCTTAAAGGTACGAAGGTCGATGGAGTGTATACATCCGACCCCATCAAAGATCCTTCAGCAAAGCGATTTGACTCCATTTCCTACTTACAAGTGCTCGAACAAGGCTTAAAAGTGATGGACGCTACAGCAATTTCCTTGTGTATGGACAACTCCTTACCAATAGTAGTGTTTAATCTGCAGCAGCCTGGAACGCTACGACGCGTCATCTTAGGCGAGCCAGTCGGCTCTCTGGTCAGCGCTTGATTTCAAACGAGGAGTCACTGATGAACGCACAAGATATCAACAGCCTCTTCAAGGAAGCCGAAGAACATATGCAGTCGGCAATCGAACATGCCAAGCATGAGTTAGCCGGGGTACGCACGGGACGCGCATCCATCGGCATCCTTGACAGTGTCCAAGTCGAAGCTTACGGAGCAACAGTCCCACTCAATCAAGTCGCGAACCTGTCTGTCCCTGAACCAACCTTAATCGCGGCACAACCATTCGACCCGTCTCTGATGCCAATAATTGAAAAGGCTATTCAAAGCGCGAACCTCGGTCTGAATCCGAATAACGATGGAAAAATGATTAGGATTCCGATTCCTCCACTGAACGACGAACGGCGCAAGGAGCTTTCGAAGGTAGTCCATAGCTTTGCAGAAAACAGCAGAAATCGTGTAAGGGGAGTGCGGCGAGACGCAAACGACCAGCTCAAGAAAATGTTAAAAGCAAAGGATATTTCTGAAGACGACGAACGGCGTGCACACGATCGCATACAAAAAATAACTGACCAAACCGTCAAGGTTCTTGATGACATGCAAAAGAAAAAAGATGCTGAACTGCTTAGCCGCTGACGTGACGTCTGACAATCTCTTATTTGTTTAATAAGCCAGGTCTTTACAGAATCATAATTAAACACCTTTAGTTCTTAATCTAAGGCAATCTCTTTATGTCCTACTTCACACATCTTGATTGCTCAGCAGGCTGTGGAGCTGAGCCCTTGGACCCACAGGGAATACATCACCTCTGCGCCTGTGGTGCTCCGTTACTTGCCAGATATGACATCGAACAAGCTGCAAAGAACTGGCCACGCTCATCACTGGTTAACCGCGCACACAATATGTGGCGATACAGCGAAATGATGCCACTTTTGAACGACGATCAACCTGTCACGCTGGACGAGGGGTTTACTCCGTTACGACATACCCTAAGGCTTGGTGCAGAACTGGGACTCAGATCCCTCTATGTCAAAGATGAGTCATGCAACCCCACAAACTCTTTTAAGGCACGTGGCTTGTCAGCAGCCGTTACTCGGGCAAACGCCTTGAACGTAGGTACCGTGTCAACTCCATCCGCGGGGAATGCTGCTAATGCACTGGCAGCTTATGCGGCACACGCAGGACTCAAGGCAAAGGTCTTTATGCCGCGAGACGTTAAAACGCCATTTATTCGCGAATGTGAACTTTACGGTGCCGATATAACACTAGTGGATGGCCTCATAAATGACGCAGGTCGAGTCGCTAAGGAGATTGGTGCTCCCCTAGGTTGGTATGATGTTTCAACACTGAAAGAACCCTATCGTGTTGAAGGCAAGAAGACGATGGCCTACGAATTGGCTGAGCAATTAGACTGGGTCTGGCCGGATTGGATCATCTATCCGACAGGTGGTGGTACCGGAATGGTTGGTATGTGGAAAGCCTTTGACGAAATCGAACGACTCGGTTGGGTGAAAACTGGTAATCGGCCGAAGATGGTAACTGTCCAAGCTGATGGCTGTGCCCCAATTGTTCACGCTCTCGAAAACGGTCTCCAAAAATCGGAAGCCTGGAAGAACGCTAACACTATTGCTGATGGGCTTCGTGTGCCTCGTGCAATCGGGGATTTCTTGATTCTTCAGGCACTTCGTGAAAGTGCGGGCGCAGCAATCGCCGTTTCAGATGCTGACATGGTGAACGACATGCGTGAACTTGGAAAACTCGAAGGTATTAGTGCCTCGCCAGAAGGAGGTGCGACACTAAGTGCACTGCGGGTGCTTCTGAAACAAGGTAAGGTCCAACCGAACGACACCGTTGTGTTATTCAATACTGGTGGTTCATTGAAGTATTTGGACGTTCTTGTATCTTGAACCTAGGCCTGCACAACGTAGTGTTTTATTGCGTATGGTAGTAAGCCCGTTAAATCGACTGCCTCGCTAACATCCAAGATAATACAACCATCGACACGTCATTGCGGACGCCAAAAGTGCATGGTAAAATTTATTTCTTCTTTCGGCCGCATGTGTGCGCCGATCATGCCTTCGAGGTCCATGGGCGGCTAGCTCAGCTGGGAGAGCGCAGCGTTCGCAACGCTGAGGTCGAGGGTTCGAGCCCCTTGCCGTCCACCATTTTGAGCGATGTGAAGCAATGAATAAAGGCGAAGCAGTAGACAGGATTATCAAGTTAGACACCTTGACAGGCTGCTAAACGTACGGAGAAAATATTCTAAGATGGCAATCGCAAGAATTTCCAAAGAAGATCTCCAGGCTCGCCTTGAATCTGAGCCGGCTAATTCCCCTATTCTAATTGACGCTAGACTGAAATATCCCTACGAACACAGCACAGTCACCTTGCCAAGCGCAATCCGTATGCTGCCAGACAGTCATGATACCTCTGGGCTTTCTCAAGATCGTGACATCGTTGTGTACGACTCGGATCCTGGTGAATTAGCCAGTGTCCAACTGGCAGCCTCGTTGATTAGGCAAGGTTTTAGCGCTGTTGTTCTTAAAGGTGGAATTAACGATTGGATAGCAGCGAAACTCCCAACGGACTCAAAAGATGCCCCTGTTATGGCGCCACCCAAGGCGGGAGCGCTAAAGGGCTAAGCCTTAATCGACCTGCCAGAACTTATTATTCCCTTGGTGCAACTACTGACGTTTTACGTTCTGACCATTCTCGGCTTTGCGACTTCCCTCGCAGCACAGGAACCACAGAGATCCGCCGAGGAGTTAGCTTCAGCATTACAAGACAAGTACGAAACTGTTCGCGATTTTTCTGCCAACTTCATTCACATTTATGAAGGAGGTGCGCTAAGCATTCAAGCGACGGAAAGTGGCGTCGTACTGATAAAGAAACCAGGCATGATGCACTGGAATTACCGAAAACCGAACGAAAAGTTTTTTATCTCTGATGGAAACACTCTGATTTCCTACGTGCCGGCTGACAACCAAGTCAGGATTAGTTCAATGCCAGCCGAGAGCGCCTCAGGACCATCTGTGCTTTTTCTCATTGGGCGAGGAGACCTATCTCGAGACTTTGTCCCAAGTTTTACAGTCCTAGATGATGCTCCCGTTGGCACACAGAGTCTTCGACTCACTCCACATCATTCTGAAACGAGTTACGAATCACTCATTCTTGTAGTCGACGAAGTCACTCTTACAATCCGCCAACTTATCTCAAAGGATCTTCAAGGTGGCACGTCGACATTTAAATTCACTGATTTGAAAGAAAACATCGGCATACCTGACCAGATGTTTTCCTTTACGATTCCACCCGAAGCGCACATCATTACGGGTAATGATGCTTCACGGTGAGTCGGCCGTATTAACCAATCGACAAAAGCTTTTGTTCTTGCTCGATGAGTGCTGTCACCGCCGTTTCTCTATCGCACACGTCGAACGTTATCCAGTCGCCAGGCATTAACTGACCTGCAAGTGGCAGGTCCGCTGTAATGACAGTAGCAATTTTTGGATATCCGCCTGCCGTTTGACCATCTGCCATCAAGATAATCGGCTTACCAGACGCCGGCACCTGAATTGAGCCCATCGGAGTAGCGTCTGACAACAACTGATCTGCCTTGTCTGAGGCAATGGAAGGGCCGAGAAGTCGATAACCCATACGATTCGACTCAGACGACACTTGATAGCGTGACGATTGAAACATCAACAACGCGTCCTTGGAAAACATCTGATCTTGAGGGCCAAGAATAACCCGTAAACGTATATTTTCACTGGGCAATGACACTACCGATTGAACTTGATGCATTCTTGACAACTTTGTAGAACTTGCTTTCCCGATTCTTAACCGGTCTCCCACCTGCAAATGTCGTCCACGATATCCTCCCATACCAGTAGCAAGGTGGGTAGCCCGACTGCCAAGCTGCTGTGGAACATCGAGGCCACCTGCGATTCCAAGATAAGCTCTTGCACCACGTCGACGATCCCCAAATCTCAAGTGAGCGCCCTTGGGCACTATCCAAGCTGCATTGAGTGGCATCCGATTGCCGTCAACAAAAATCTCGAATTCCGCTCCGGTAACCGCACATCGCACATCATCCTGAAACTCAACATCTGGACCCAGCAAAGTAATCTCTAAACCTGCAGCCGAGGTCGAATTACCAACAAGGAGGTTAGCAAGTCGATGAGAAAAGCGATCCATTGGACCAGCAACTGAAACGCCAAAACTTTGATACCCCCAACGTCCCAAGTCTTGTACCGTGGTGAGAAGCCCAGCCTTAGCAACTAGCATTATTAAAAAGGTCGCCTTCGCTTACAATCAGTCTTTAGACTCGTTAAGCTCATCAACCGTTACCGATACGAACTGCACTTGGTCTCCTGGCTTAAATGCAAATGGATCATTTCGTTCGGGATCAAAAGGTTTCAGAGTCGTGCGCCCTATTAGACGCCAGCCCCCAGGGGTGCTCGCAGGATATACACCTGTTTGGACCCCTGCAATACCCACACTCCCGAACGGGACAGAAGTCCGTGGAGTATCTCGACGTGGCATAGCGATACGCTGGTCAACGCGACCCATGTAAGCAAATCCTGGAACAAATCCCAACGCATACACTCGATATACGGTATCTGTGTGCCGTCGCACTACTTCCTCAGGGGAACAACCTCCAAATCGCGCGACCTCATGAAGATCTGGACCGTAGTCACCACCGTAGTAAACCGGAACCATTCGCGGTGTAGAAGGAGTGAAGCTAGTCTCTCTTTGAGCTTTTCCATGTCGAGATAACGACGAAGACAAGGCTTCCAGATCTGTCCTTAGAGGATCAAAAAACACTGTTACAGCGCAATAGCTGGGCACAACATCTCGAACTCCTGTATGTTGCTCAGAACGAATAGCCTCAGCACATTGAATCACTTGCGTGTTTACTGCAACATCAACAACTTGTTCATACGCCATGACTAAGGCCGAGTCTC
>Ga0066372_10000314_pt1 | contig 17659 bp, 14 predicted proteins | sample Knorr_S15_td_250_FD_77011 | JGI IMG/M metagenome (GOLD analysis project Ga0066372, IMG submission 77011) | Marine microbial communities from Southern Atlantic Ocean transect - Knorr_S15_td_250_ad_251m_LV_A | ecosystem: Environmental > Aquatic > Marine > Oceanic | place: Southern Atlantic ocean... | reverse complement strand
GGCATTGGTTTTGTAATTTCCGAACCATTTACTATCATAAGTGTTTCGTCTTTCTTTAATAGTGCTTTCGAAATATTATATGATCTATTTCTATCAGGAATTATTATATCTTTTCTGTAACTTAAATACTCCAAGTGCTCTGTCATTGAAATTAGATCTAGACTATCTCTTCTAGCCTCTTCTATTCTGATGCTTGGCCATACTTGACCATCTGAAAAAACACTATGGATATGTAAATCGGATGAAATAAGGAAAGTTCCCTCTGGATTATTGAAAAAGACTTTTCTTTCTTGTGAAAAAGTGTTTAAAAAAATAAATAAAAAAAATAAGATTATAATTTGTTTCATAATTGTTTAGTTTAAAGGGATTTTAATAATTTTCTTTTTACTCTAATGTATTTACTTATTGATGTGGAGTAATTCTTATAGTCTAGAAATAATTTTTTTACAATTTTAGAATGTTTTCTTTTATTTTTTGATTTTAAAATTTCAAGAAGTTCGTAATCTTCAATACCTTTTCGATGTGCTTCAAATCTTAGTGATGACAATGGACCATCTTCTCCTGGATAAATAATATGGGTATCTCCAGCAGGGAGGTAATTTGTGGGTGAAGCAATTGGGGAGGGATGTTTTACAACACTTTGTTTAAAAGGGTCTGCTTTGTATTGATTTAATCCCCAATGAAGATATCCAAAAGTATTATATTTTGATCCAGCCCATCCAAAATAAACTTGTCTAATTCTTTCCATATCAAGAGTTCTGTTCAGCCATTTTCCACCTGGAACTAAACAGGTATAAATTAGCACTTTTTCTCCTATTTTTTCCCTTGATCTGAAAAAATCTTCATTTTCTTGAAAATCATTTATAATTGGGCACCAAAAATCAACAGCTCCATTTAAAGATTCTTTTGCGTTAGTAGCTTCCATAATTTTTATTTCAGGATAGATAGCTTTTATTTGTTTTGAAACTTGTCTATAGCATTCAGCATTATTATTAGTTGGTTCATCTGCAATGTGTTGTAGCCATTGATTAGTTAAGTTATATTTTTTTGTAAATTTTTTTATTTTTCTAATAATTGTATCTATATCTTTTTTTGCTTCATCACTAAAATAACCCCTTCCTCTTAAATTAGTTATTAATTCAGGACTTCCCCAATCATCATTTTTACCTCTACCTAAAAGATGAGGAGATTCGAAATATTTGAAACCATTTTTTCTAAATACATCAATAAATGAGATCATTTTATCTTCATCTAGATGAATCTTATTCTCTTTAAGGCTAATGAGTTCCCCAGGAATAATCACACAATTTTGTCTTCCATCAGCCATAATTTTTGCATATTTTTCTAACATTTCATACCATTTATCACTCCATCTTTTAAGGTTGTGCTTTTCTTCCATTTTGGTAATATTAAACCAATTTGTATAAAAGAAATTACTATCAATTAATTCAGGAATAGAAGCGGAGTGAACCTTAATTTTGAAATTAAGTTTTTGGAGATTTTTTAAATTCTCTTTTATTGAAATTTCAATTAAATGGGCTTTTTCATCTTGAAGATGTTTTGAATTTACAGTAAGCCTTAATAATGAATACTTATGTTTGGTTACGAAACTTTTCTTATTCAATGGATATATTACCTCAAAAATCTTGAATGGAGCTCTTCTAATAACATATGGATTAATTTCTCCTTTAAACTGTTCAGTTCTACTATCTAAACCAGTATTTTCTTCAACAGGGACAGGCTCAATTATATCCCAATTTATAGAGCTAATATTTTTTGACCTAGTATCGATAGAAATTTTATTTCCAATATTAGATTTAATTAAAATGAGAACTTCGGCAGATGAATTTAAAGGAATATTGGTTTCATAATTATTACGAAACTTTAAATTATTATGATCTGGATAAACTGCTTCTAGAGTATTTAATAATCCAACTTTAAATTGAGCATAATTTGTAAAACTTGATAATAAGCAAAACAATAATATGTAATTAAATTTAATATTCATTTTGTTAAATAATAAGTTCAGTAACTTAATCTTATTAAATTATGAAAATTTAATTATTTTCACATTACTTAAATACTTTTAAAATGAAAAAAAATAGAATTTATATATTATTAATGATAGTATTAGTTATTGTCATTTCTGTCATATCAGGTTGGGATGATTTTGACACAAAGGAGAAATTAAAAGTAGAGAGAGAAAAAGCTGAAAAAAGATTAGAATCTGCAATTCTTTCAAAAAAAACAAAATTCAAAGATCTTTTTAATGGTAAGGATTTGAGTGGGTGGATTATTTATGGAACTGAAAAGTGGTATGTTGAGGATGGATTGTTAGTATGTGAAAGTGGGCCTGATGCTAAATATGGCTATTTAGGAACTGAAAATTTTTACAAAAATTTTGTGTTAAATCTAGAATTTATGCAAGAAGCTAATGGAAATAGTGGAGTTTTCTTTAGATCTACAGTTGAAGGAACTAAAGTAAGCGGATGGCAAGTTGAAGTTGCGCCACCTGGATTATACACAGGTGGAATTTATGAATCTTATGGAAGAGGTTGGCTTATAAAACCTAGTGATGGGAAAGATTCTTCTCTACAAATGGGGGATTGGAATAAGCTTTCGGTAAAAGTTTATGAAGATACGGTAACTACATGGTTAAATGGCGAACAAATGATTACCTATTCAGATAAAAAAATAGGAGAAGCAAATGGTAGAATTGCATTACAAATTCATGATGGAGGTGGAATTAAGGTTAAGTGGAAAAATATTAAAATTCAAGAATTGTAAAAAACTGATATAGATTTTAATTTTTAAATATTCTTCCTGAAGAATGATCTTTAGTTGCTCCCGTTACACTTTTTAAACAGTTTATTTTTCCTTCAACTCTAAGTAAACCCATATAAGCAAAAATTAATGCTTCCTTAAAATCTACTATTTCTTTTTTTGGAATAATTAATTTGGTCTTAAGTTTATTTTTTATAGAATCAATTAGAGTTTTATTATAAACTCCTCCTCCTGTTATTAATATTTTTTCTTTCGAATTATGTATAATACACTTATTTATTTGATCTGAAATGTGTTCGATATATGTTATTAAGATATCTTCTGGTTTTATAATATATTGATCAATTAATGGTATAACTTTTGACAAAACGAATTCTATTCCTAATGATTTTGGTCCTAATTTATTATAGAAACTCATATCATTTAATTTTCTTAAAAGATTTGTATTAATTTTTCCTTTATTTGATAAAAAACCATCTTTATCAAAAGCATATCCTAATTTGTTTGAATAGTGATTTAATACAGTATTAACTGGGCATATATCAAAGGCTTTAATTTTTTTATTGTCTTTGATGGAAATGTTAGAGAATCCTCCCAGATTTAGGCAATATTTGTACTTATAGAAAAGGTTTAAATCTCCAATAGGAACTAGTGGAGCACCTTCGCCTTTATACTCTATATCTTGAGTTCTGAAATCAGAAACTACATCAATTTGTGTATTATTATTAATTGTCTTTCCATTACCTATTTGGAGTGTTATTCCTTTATTTGGTTGATGAAAAATTGTATGCCCGTGTGATGATATTAAATCGACCTTAGAGATATTAAACTCATTTATAAATTGCTTTACATAATCACTTAATAGCTTTCCATAATCATTATCCAATCGATCGAGTTGTTTATTATTTAATAAAACAGCTTCTTTTAATTTTTTTATCCAAATTTTATTATAATTATAGGTCTTAGCATGTAGAATATTGTAATTTCTATAATCAGATTTATTAAAGGAAACTAAACAAATATCTATGCCATCTAAAGATGTTCCACTCATTAAACCTATGACATAAATAGAATTATTATACATTAATTAATTTATGTATTTAAATTAAATAAAATATATTAATAATTAATTTATTAAACTGGAAAGATTATTGATTGTATTGGTTGGATTGTCTGACTTAAATACAAAACTTCCAGCAACAAGGACATCAGCACCTTGTTCAGATAATTTTTTTGCATTTTCAGAATTAACTCCTCCATCTATTTCAATTAATGCCTTTGATTCATGCTTCTCAATTAATAGTTTAAGATCTTTAACTTTTTGAAAAGTTGAATCAATAAATGATTGTCCACCAAAACCAGGATTAACACTCATAACACAAACCAAATCAACTTCAGTTATAATTGATTCTAAAGATGAAACAGGAGTATGTGGGTTGATTGCTACCCCAGCCTTCAATTTTAAACTTTTAATCTTTTGAACAGTTCTATGAAGATGAGTACATGCTTCTAAATGTACTGTAAGAACTTCGCTTCCAAGTTCTGCAAATTTTTCTAAATATTTATCAGGGTTAACTATCATCAGATGAACATCTAATGGTTTTTTTGCATATTTTTTTAAAATATTCATTATTGGAGTTCCAAAAGAGATATTGGGAACAAAAACACCATCCATTACATCAATATGAAACCAATTTGCCTTGCTGTTATTTACCATTTTAATCTCATTTTCGAGATCACCAAAATTACAGGCAAGCATTGATGGTGCTAATAACTTCATTTTATCCTAAATAGGTTTTTAAAATTTTACTTCTAGAGGTATGTTTAAGCCTTCTAATAGCTTTTTCTTTTATTTGTCTAACTCTTTCTCTAGTTAAATCAAATGTTTCTCCAATTTCTTCTAATGTCATAGCATGTTTTTCACCTAGTCCAAAATATAGCCTTACAACATCTGCTTCTCTAGGGGTTAAAGTTTCAAGAGATCTTTCAATCTCAGTTCTAAGGGATTCGTGAAGTAAGTTTTTATCAGGGTTTGGAGATTCACCACTTCTTAAAACATCATAAAGGTTTGAATCTTCTCCCTCAACAAGAGGAGCATCCATTGAAACATGTCTTCCAGAATTTTTCATTGATTCTTTCACATCGGAAATAGTCATATCCAATTCTTTTGCTATTTCTTCAGCTGATGGAACTCTTTCGTTCGCTTGTTCTAGAAAGGCATACATCTTATTTATCTTATTGATAGATCCAATTTTGTTTAAAGGAAGTCTCACAATTCTTGATTGTTCAGCTAATGCTTGAAGTATAGATTGACGAATCCACCAAACAGCATACGAAATAAATTTAAAACCTCTTGTTTCATCAAATCTTCTAGCAGCTTTAATTAGACCTAAATTTCCTTCATTAATCAAGTCTGGGAGAGTTAAACCTTGATTTTGATACTGTTTTGCAACAGAAACAACAAATCTTAAGTTTGCTTTAGTCAGTTTGTCTAATGCATTTTCATCACCAGCTCTAATTTTTTGAGCTAATTCTACCTCTTCTTCAGCGGTAATTAAATCTACTTTACCTATTTCTTGTAAATACTTATCTAAAGAAGCTGTTTCTCTATTAGTTACCTGTTTAGTAATTTTTAATTGTCTCATTTCAAGGTTTTAAATATATTATACGTTAAAATCCTCATAAAGGTTACAATTAAACTTAGAATAATTTAAAAATTAGAAAAAACAATAATTAATTTATCTATTGTTTCTGTTTCTGTTATCTTTTCCTTTGTTATATGATCTTGGAGGTCTTTCAACATAACCCTCGGGCTTTTCTAATAAAGCTTTTCTAGAAACTTTTTCTTTTCTTGTCCTAGGATCTAATCCAAAATATTTAACTTCTAACTCATCACCTAGTTTTAAAACATCACTTACATTATTAGTTCGTTCCCAAGCTATTTCACTGACATGTAAGAGGACTTCATTTCCAGGAGCATCTAAGTATTCTACAACAGCTCCAAAATCAAGCATTTTTATAACTTTTACTTTATAAGTATTTCCTTTTTCAGGTTTAAATAATAATGAATCAATTTTTGCAAGAACCTCCTCAATTCCTTCTTGATCTGTACCAAGTATCTCGACTATTCCCTCTTCAGTTTCAGGATCTTCATTGATTACTATTGTACATCCTGTTGTTTTTTGTAATTCTTGTATTACTTTTCCACCTGGACCAATAAATGGACCAATGAATTCATTAGGTATCCTGCTGGTTACCATTTTTGGTGAATGAGCTTTAACTTCAGCATTTGGTTTTTCAATAGTTTCCGTTATTTTATCCAAAATATGTAACCTTCCGTCTCTTGCTTGTTTTAGAGCATTCACTAAAATTTCGTATGACAAACCTTTAATTTTGATATCCATTTGGCATGCAGTAATCCCCTCAGAAGTTCCTGTTACTTTAAAATCCATATCTCCTAAATGATCTTCATCTCCAAGAATATCACTTAAAACAGCATATCTTTCACCATCTGATATTAATCCCATAGCAATTCCAGAAACAGGTCTTTTAATTTGAACTCCAGCATCCATTAATGCCATGGTTCCTGAACAAACAGTAGCCATTGAGGACGATCCATTTGATTCAAGAACTTCACTAACTACTCTAACTGTGTATGGACAGTCATCAGGGATCATTCCTTTTAGGCCCCTTTGTGCTAAATTTCCGTGACCAACTTCTCTTCTAGATGTTCCTCTAAGAGGTCTAGCTTCTCCGGTACAAAAAGGAGGAAAATTATAGTGTAAGTAAAATGTTTCTTCTCCTTCAAAAGATGGCATATCAATTTTATTAGCTTCTCTTGATGTTCCAAGAGTTACAGTTGCAAGTGCCTGAGTTTCTCCTCTCGTAAATATTGAAGAACCATGAGTAGATGGTAAGTAATCAACTTCACACCAGATTGGTCTAATTTCTGTTGTTTTTCTTCCATCAAGTCTTAAACCTTCACTTAAAGTTAATTCTCTAACTGCTTCTTTTTGAGTTTTATTGAAGTATTTTCCAATTAAACTTTCGTGTTCTTCAATTTCTTCTTCTGTAAATAAAGTTTTTACTTCATCTTTGACACTTGAAAAAGCTAAGCTACGTTCTGTTTTTGAAGTTCCTTTTTTAGCAATTGCATAACATTTGTCATATGCTTTATCATGAATTTTTTTAGCTAGCTCTTCATTTTCTACACTAGTTTCATATTCTCTTACCGGTTTTTTCCCTACTGCTTCCGACAATCTAAGTTGTGCTGCAATTTGAACTTTTATAGATTCATGAGCAAATTTTATTGCATCTGCCATTTCTTCTTCAGTACATTCATCCATTTCTCCCTCAACCATCATTACAGAATCTGCTGAAGCACCTACCATCATATCAATATCAGAATTTTCTAATTGAGATCTGCTAGGATTTATTATAAATTTTCCATTTACTCTTGCTACTCTAGCTTCTGAAATTGCACATTCAAAAGGAAAATCACTCAATTGAATAGCAGCAGAAGCAGCAAGTCCTGCTAATGCATCAGGCATTACATCATCATCATGAGACATTAATTGAATCATGACTTGAACTTCAGAGTGATAGTCTTTCGGGAATAAAGGGCGAAGAACTCTGTCAACTAGCCTCATGGTTAGAACTTCTCCATCACTGGGCCTAGCTTCTCTTTTAAAAAATCCACCAGGGTATCTACCAGCAGCAGCAAATTTTTCTCGGTAATCAACTGTTAATGGTAAAAAATCTACTTTTGAAGTTTCATAGTTTGAAACAACAGTACATAAAAGCATTGCTTTTCCCATTTGAACCACTACTGATCCATGTGCTTGTTTAGCAAGCTTTCCAGTTTCTAATGTAATTGTACGTCCATCACCTAAATCGATAGACTCATTATAAGTTTTAATTTTCATATTTTTTCATTAATTAATTAAGTTTTGTTGTGTCTTAGGTAGAATACCAATGAAAAACTATGATATGGATATTTATTTACGGAGATTTAATTTTTTAATTATTTCTCTGTAACGAGTAATATCTTTATTTTTAAGATAGTTCAATAAGCTTTTTCTTTTACCCACCATCATTACTAAAGACCTTTCAGTATTAAAATCTTTGCGATTATTTTTTAGATGTTCAGTTAAATGGTTGATTCTAGCTGTAAACAATGCTATTTGTCCTTCAGCAGAGCCCGTATCTGATTCAGATTTGCCGTGCTTTTTAAATAGTTCTTTTTTATTTTCTTTAGATAAATACATGCCAATATTATTGTAAATAATTATTATGTAACCAATATTTAATTATTGGTGGGCAAATATAGGATTAAATTTTGAAATGGTCGAATTAAATATTATTAGTTCTAACAGGTCTATTAAGGATTAAATCAAAATATAAATTTATTTTTTCCTTTAATTCTGTTCTTGGAGTAATAAAATCTAAAAAACCATGCTCTAACAAAAATTCTGATTTTTGAAACCCTTTAGGTAAGTCTTGACCTGTAGTATCTTTGACAACTCTTGGTCCAGCAAATCCAATTAAAGCACCTGGTTCAGAAATATTTATGTCTCCAAGCATAGCAAAAGAAGCCGTTGTTCCACCAGTAGTAGGATCAGTACATAAAGAAACATATGGAAGCTTATGATTTGAAAGCTGTGCAAGTTTTGCAGATGTTTTGGCCATTTGCATTAAAGAAATTGCACCTTCCATCATTCTAGCCCCTCCAGATTTTGAAATTATTAGTAAAGGTGCTTTATTAGAAATGGCATGATCTACAGCTCTTGCAATTTTTTCACCAACTACTGATCCCATTGAACCTCCAATATAATTAAAATCCATACAGGCTATAACCAATTCATTCCCTAATGATTTTCCAATAGCAATTTTTACAGCATCTTTTAATCCAGTCTTTTTTTCAGCTTCTTTACTTCTTTTTTTATAAGGTTTATTATCAATGAATTTTAATGGATCTTTTGAAGTTATTTTTTTGTCTAATTCTTTGAATTCATTATCAAAAAGAATTTTAAAATATTCATCGCTTCCTATTCTTAAATGAAAACCATCTTCGGGCGAAACATAAAAATTTTCTTCTAATTCATCAGTATCTATAATTTTACCAGTTGGAGTTTTATGCCACAATCCTTCAGGAGTATCCTTTTTCTCTTTTGTAGTTGTCTGAATTCCTTTTATTGTTCTTTTAAACCAAGCCATCTTTAAGGATATTTGTTCAAATATAAGAAACCTAAATTATTAAAGAGTTTTTACATTATTTAGATCGTGAAATGCTTTAGTTAACCTAGTTTTAAAGCTTTCTTCAGCTTTTCTTAGCCAAACTCTTGGATCATAATATTTCTTATTAGGAATATTAGATCCTTCTGGATTTCCAATTTGAGTTTTTAGAAAATCTTGATTTTCATTAAAATATTCTCTAATTCCAGACATAAAAGCATATTGCATATCTGTATCAATGTTCATTTTAATAGTTCCATAGTCAATTGCTTCTCTAATTTCTTCAATTGAAGAACCAGATCCGCCATGAAAAACAAAATCTATAGTATTATTAGGAACATTGAACTTTTTAGAAACAAAATCTTGAGAATTTTTTAAAATTTTTGGAGTTAACTTAACATTGCCAGGTTTATAAACTCCATGAACATTACCAAAAGCAGCTGCAATTGTAAATTTATTACTGATTTTAGACAACTCTTCATATGCGTAAGCAACTTCTTCTGGTTGAGTATATAATTTTGAATTATCTATACTAGTATTGTCAACACCATCTTCTTCACCACCTGTAATTCCTAACTCTATTTCTAAAGTCATACCTATTTTATCCATCCTTTTAAAATATTCTTTACAAATTGAAATATTTTCTTCAATTGGTTGTGCGGAAAGATCAATCATATGAGAACTAAAAAGTGATTTTCCTGTTAATTTAAAATTTTCTTCACTGGCATTCAGTAGTCCATCAATCCAAGGAAGAAGGTTTTTCGTAGCATGATCAGTATGAAGAATTACAGGAACATTATAAGCTTTAGAAAGTTCTATAACATGTTTTGCCCCTGCAATTGCACCTTTAATTGCAGCGTTATGATTATCATTTGATAATCCTTTTCCTGCATTGAAAATAGCTCCTCCGTGTGAGAATTGAATTATTACAGGAGAATTTAGCGAGGATGCTGTTTCTAAAACTGAGTTTATTGAATTTGAACCTATGACATTTATTGCGGGTAAAGCAAATTTTTTTTCTTTTGCCAAGTTAAAAATTTGTTGTACTTCATCTCCAGTTGCAACACCACTTCTTATATATTTCATTATAATTTTCTTGTTATAAAATTGCTAAATTAAAAAGAAATATTGATTTAAAATGGATAATTTAAACCTATATTGAATACAGCTTTTTTAAGTTGAAAATCAGTTAGCCATCTTTCTTTTAAGTCTAATGCAGGGTTATAAGCTTTTAATCCCATATCAAGTCTTAAAACAAAGTATCCTAAATTATATCTCATTCCAATTCCAGTTCCAATGGCAATTTCATTAAAATCTTTAAAACCATCAAAGGTTCGTTTGGAATCGTTTGTATTATCAAATACATTCCAAATATTTCCAATATCAGTGAAAATTGCACCATCAAGTTTACCAATTAATTCAAACCTGTATTCGAGATTAAATGCAATTTTCATATTTGCTTCATTAAATTCACTAACAGCTCCACTACTTCCAGGTCCAAGCCTATATACTTCCCATGCTCTATTATCATTAGAACCTCCTGAGAAAAATGATTTAGAAAATGGAATATTATCTGAATTTCCAAAAGGAATAGCAATTCCATAATATCCTCTTAGTGCAAGTACTGCATTTGAAGAAACAGCCCAATGTTTAATATAATTTAATTCTGTTTTAAAATATTGAGAATATGCTAATCCAAGAATTTTATTATTTCCATATTGATCTTTTGAGGTGTTAAATTGACCTGCTAATAAATTTGTTATATTTCCTGCTAATTCAACTTTAAATTTAAATTGAGAGAAATTTTCATCAAAAATATTTTTTCTAGTATTTGTTATTATTGAAAAATTTGAACCAATTATAAGGTTATTTGATGTCAGTCTATTTCTTCGATCATTTATATAATTAACAGTATTGTAATCTTCTTGACTTAAAGATGTATTATTAGAAATTACATCACTAATAAATGAATTAATTCCTTCTGGAATAATCAATCTATTTAAAGCGTCAAAATAATTGCTGTTAGTATTATAATTTTTTGCAATTGTGTTTATAGAATTAAATGAACTAGAATAAATATTAAAGTAGTTAATGCTATTTTTATTATTGACTAACTCTATATTAATTAAACCTAAATTAATTTTTTTGTCATTTTTATTTGTCCAATCATAATTTAAATCAAACTTAAAACTTTGTCTATCTAAGCCAATATTTGTTTGTTTCGATGTGCCTAAACCAATATAAGTGGTTGGATTAAACTCTAGGGGGAGTATTTTTTTAGAATTAAATGGCATATAAAATCTAGGAAATTGAAGTCTAAGATCAATTCCAAATTCTGAAATTGTAGTATTGGCTGATTTTCCAACAGTTCCTCTAGTACTTATTTCTAATCTTTCAGCCCCTTGAAAAATATTTCTACTAGTAAAAGAATTTTCAAAAGCTATTCCAATATCTTCAATGTTAGAATGTTTTAAATCAAATCCGAAACCAAGTGAAAATCTTTTTTTCGCACTTAATAAAATATTAGCTTCTAACTTATTATTTGAATTATCTAAATAACTGTAACTAATTGATGGATATTGAAAATTTTCAAGATTGTTTAATTGTCGAATAGTTTTTGACCTTAATATATCACTATAAGGATCTCCTTTCTTGAAAGCAATTAAATTCGTTAAATTTTCAGGTTTATATCTTAATTCTCCTTTTGAAAAGATATTTATTTTATCATATTCTATATTATTTTCTAAATCTTCTTTTGAAAGAGAAATAAAATCATCAGTATAAAGATTTATATTATTTATATAATGAATTTTATATTGATTAGTAAATTGTGAATTATCATTTTTTGTATTGTATTCTGAAATATTAATTTTGACAGGGATTCTTAAATCTAAACCAGTAGAATCTCTTGAAGCCTCAAAAGAAATGGAACTGATTTGAAAATTATAAATCCCAGAGTTTTTAAATAATTTCTCTAGTCTATTTCTTTCTGATTCAAAATCTAATGTGTTAAACGGTTTGTTTTTTGTTAAATAAGAACTTTCCAAATTATTACTATATATAGAATCTAATAGTTTTGATTCAATACTAGATTTAATGCTATCAAGATAATATTGATTTCCTAACAGAATATTGTAAATAACTTTTCCATAATTGCTATTGTTTTTATCTATTTCTATTTTTGAAGAAATATTAGCGTCGAAATATCCGTTATTTTTAAAGTATGATTTTAAATTTTCAATAGAGATTTTAGTTTTAGTTGAGTCTATTAATTGGAGCTCTTCACCATTTCTTTTTTTCCAATCATTAAAATTTTGAATATATTTTTTTATTTGTTTTACCTGTTTTTTAGATAATATTTTCGTTAATTTTTTCTCTTTTTTTGTAGATTTTTTTAACCATTTATTAAAAATGGAATCAGGATTTTTTTTAGATGATTCATATAATGATGCAGATAAAGGAAAGCCTAAAAAATATTTGTTTTTATTTTGGATTAGTAATGGTTTTAGAGAGTCTTTTGAGATCGAGTTGCCATTTATTAAAATCTGGTTAGATTTAAGAATTAATTTTCCTTTTTCAATATTTTTGGAAACAACACATGATTCAGTAAAAGAAATCAAGAATATAAATAATAGTATTTTTGCTAATCTATATTTCACAAATAAAATATTATAATCAAAAATACACCTTTAAATATGGTTACCAAAAAGGATATAAAGTTTATAAATAGTCTAAAGCACAAAAAATTTAGACATTCAAATAGTTGTTTTATTGTTGAGGGGAAAAAATCAATTACAGAATTTCTGCATTCTGATTATGAACTTATTAAGCTTTTCTCTGTTGATTGTTCTTTTTTTAGTAAAATAAAAAATCAAATAAAAATTGATAATAGTTTATTGAAAAAAATTAGTTTTTTAATTAACCCAGATGATCATGTAGCGATTTTCAAATTGAATAATGCTAAGCTTATAGATAATAATAATTTAATTATTGCTTTAGAATCCATAAGAGATCCAGGAAATTTAGGAACTATTATTCGCACTTGTGATTGGTTTGGAATAAAGGATATAATATGTTCAACGGATTCCGTAGATTGTTTTAGCCCTAAAGTTATTCAGTCAGCTATGGGTTCTGTTTCAAGAGTTAATATCTCATATTTAGATTTAGAAACATATTTAAAATCTGCAAAAACTATAAAAATAGGTGCATCTTTAAAAGGAAAATCTATTTACCAACATAATAAATCTATAGATAATGGAATTCTTGTATTTGGAAATGAAGCAAATGGAATATCTAGAAAGTTATTTAAAATACTGGATTTTAATTTGTCGATTCCAAGATTTCAAAACAACAATTTTCCAGAAAGCTTAAATCTAGCTTCTTCATTAGGAATCATTTTAGCAGAAATAAAAAGGAAAAGTATTTGATTAGTGAAAAGTTAAATTAATAAAGATACCTCTTGTGCTTAATTTATTTATATGCCCAGTCCAAGGGCTATTTACATCATTGTCAGGAATCAATTCATTTTTTAAGGAGAATAACCCCCTAATTGATGGCGAAAATTTAAAATATTGTAGATATAAGTCAATTCCAAATCCCAATTCGTAATATAAAGTGTTAGTTTTTAATCTAAATACATTGTTTTTATTGTCTTCAGGGGAGTTTTCGTTACTTGATAGGTTGAAAGATGTAGAAACTCCTCCTATTAAATAAGGTCTAAAATTATCAATTCTTTTAGAACTGAATTTTAATAAAATAGGTAAGTGAATATAAGTTGATTTAACTGCTCTTAATGTGTCACTATACTGAGTAAATTTTGACCTTTCATTAAATTTTAGTGCTCCTTTATTTGTATGAAGGCCAGGTTCAAAACGTAAGTTTAAATGTTCATTTATTTTAAGGTCTCCAATTAATCCAATGTTAAGTCCTAATTCTTCTTCAACTTGAGTAGTATAATTAGGATTTTGTTTATAATCAATTTTAAAGTTATATTGATTTAATCCGATAAAATATCCAAAATGTATTTTTTTCTTGTCAAAATTTTGAAGATTTTCAACTTTGACTCCTTTTTTTTGACTAAGTCCATTAAAACAAGAAAAGAGTATTAAAAGAACAGAAAAGTATTTATTCATAATTTATTATCAAATTTATGAAACATTAATTTAACTGATTTAAAATTTTTTAATATTAAAAACATATTCATTTTTTAAAATCAAGTATATTTGCATAGTTATTCAATGCTATATATATGAAAATCATAATAGCAGGAGCTGGCGAAGTTGGATTCCATTTGGCAAAATTACTCTCTTTTGAGTCTCAGGATATTACCTTAATTGATAATAAGAAATCAAACCTGAATATTGCTGAAAACCAACTTGATATTAAAACAATTGAAGGAGATTCAGCTTCAATTTCTGTTTTAAAAGAAGCTAATGTTGATAAGTCTGATTTGGTTGTTTCACTTACTACTTCAGAGACTACAAACTTTACAACCTGTTTTTTGGCAAAACAATTAGGGGCTAAAAGAACAATTGCAAGAATTTCTAATGCAGAATTTATTGATAATCATCTTGATATTGATTTTGATTCTATAGGCATAGATGAATTAATCTCTCCAGAGAATTTAGCAACTGAAGAAATAAAACTTTTAATTCATGAATCAGCTTTTACAAGTAGTCATGATTTTGAAGGAGGAATATTAAAAATGATGGGAGTAAAACTTCAAAAAAAGGCTCCTTTTGTAGGAAAAACTGTAATGGAGTCTGCTTCTGTATTTCCTGGAGTTCACTTTATGCCAATAGCATTAAAAAAGGAGGGAACTGAAAAAACTATTATTCCTAGAGGAGATACAGTATTTTGTGAAGGTGACCAAGTCTATTTTATAACTGATAAAAAAGGCTTAAAAGAACTTTATGATCTTTTAGGAACTATCAAACAAAACATAGAAAATGTCATGATTTTAGGTGCAGGTAGAATAGGTTTTAAATTAGCAAAAGATTTAAGTAATGAAGGGTTGAATATTAAAATCATTGAAATTAATAAAGAAAAAGCAAATCATTTAGCAGAAGAATTGTCTGATGTAATGATGATAAATGTAGATGGAAGAAATGTAGATTTATTAGTTGAGGAAAATTTAAACAACATGGATGCTTTTATTGCAACTACTGGAAATTCTGAAACTAATATAATGTCATGTTTAATGGCAAAATCGAAAAAGATTAAAAAGACAATTGCTCTTGTTGATAATATGGATTATTTTAATTTATCTCAATCTATTGGAATAGATACACTAATAAACAAGAAGCTTTTAGCTGCAAATGATATTTTTCGTTTTGTTAGAAATGGAGATATTGTTGAATTAGCGAAATTGAACAATATGGATGCTGAAATTGTTGAGTTTAATGTAAGTGATAAATCAAAAGTTTTAAACAAAAAAATAGTTGATCTGGATTTTCCTAGAGAGGCTATAATTGGAGGTGTAATTAGAGATAATGAAGGTGTTATAGCTCTTGGAGATTTTGTAATTCAATATGGAGATAGAGTTTTAGTATGTTCCACACCAGAAGTTTTAAGTAAAGTAGAGAGTTTATTTTTGTAGACTAAGTATGACCAAACTTAATAAAAAATTAATCTTTTATATTATTGGAATGCTTCTTGTTTTTAATGGAGGAGCTATGATTATATCTTCATTTGTTAGTATTTTATTTAATGATGGTGTATTTAAAGAAGTTGCTTTCTCAGCAATTTTTTTGATTATAATAGGTTGGTTAATTATGACTTTTTCTAAAAATAATATTAGACAAATTAATAAAAGAGATGGATATATAATCGTTACTATTGGATGGCTTACTATGGTTTTTTCAGGAATGCTTCCATATTATTTGACAGGTTCTATTAATTCTTTTTCTAATCTCTTTTTTGAAACTATGTCTGGGTATACAACAACTGGTTCAACTATATTAAATGATGTAGAAGCATTACCTAAGAGTATTATTTTTTGGAGAAGTATGACTCACTGGCTTGGTGGTATGGGAATTATAGTTTTGGCTATAGCTATTCTGCCTCTTTTAGGAATTGGTGGCATGCAACTTTTTTCAGCTGAAGCTCCGGGAATTTCCAGTGATAAAATACATCCAAGAATTAGTGATACGGCAAAAAGACTATGGATTATTTATGTTGGGTTAACATTTACAGAGACTATATTATTAAAAATAGCAGGAATGAGTTTTTTCGATGCAATTAATAATTCTATGAGTAATATAGCTTCTGGAGGATTCTCTTCTAGAAATGAAAGCATTGGTTATTGGAATGATATTCCATTAATTCAATATATTATTATTCTATTCATGTTTTTGGCAGGAACTAATTTTGTCTTAATATATTTTGGAATTACTGGAAAAATTAAAAAAATTATTCAGGACACTGAATTTAAGTGGTATTTATCATTAATCTCATCTTTTGCAATAATGGTAACAATTACTTTATATTTTTCTGTTGACTTAAGTGCAACAGGTGTTGATCATCCACAAGTTTATGGAAAATTTGAAAGTAGTTTTAGACATGCTCTATTTCAAGTTGTTGCTATTATTACCACAACAGGTTTTGTTACAGGTGATTTTATTTCTTGGGGACCTTTTTTAACTATGTTTTTCTTTGGAATTATGTTTTTAGGAGGATCATCTGGATCAACTTCTGGTGGAGTTAAAGTTTTAAGACATTTAATTCTTGTCAAGAACGGTTTTCTTGAATTTAAAAGATCTTTACATCCAAATGCAATTTTTCCTCTAAGGCATAATAATTCTGTTGTTGAAAAACCAATTATTATTCATGTATTAGCATTTTTTATTTTATATCTTATTTTATTTATTGTTGGTGCTGGAGTATTAAGTTTATTAGGGCTAGATTTTGTATCTGCAATTGGAGGAGCGGCCTCATCTATAGGAAATGTTGGTCCAGCTTTAGGAACACTAGGTCCAATAAGTAATTTTGATAGTCTTCCTGAACTCGGAAAATATTGGTGTTCATTTTTAATGTTAATTGGAAGATTAGAGCTATTTACCGTCTTAATTTTATTTACTCCATTTTTTTGGAGAGATCATTAACATTCAAGAGCCAATTTAATTCTAATAGTTGCTTTTTTTATTTCTTCTTTTGAAGCAGCATAAGAAATTCTAATGTTTTTTGGACTTCCAAATGCATCCCCTGTAACTGTCGCAACGTGGGCTTCTTCAAGAAGGTATATGGCAAAATCAGATGCATTATTTATTGTTTTTCCTTTAATTTTCTTTCCAAAAAATTCGGATATATCCGGAAATACATAGAATGCTCCCTTAGGTTCATTTAATTTAAATCCATTTATATCTTTCAGTAATCCTATTATTAATTCTCTTCTTGATTTAAATTCATCTACCATATATTTAATTTTACTAGCAGGAGCTTCTAGAGCAGCAATAGTTGCACGTTGGGCAATACAGTTTGCTCCACTTGTAATTTGACCCTGCATTTTTGTACATGCTTTAGCTATCCATGCAGGTGCTCCAATATACCCAATTCTCCATCCAGTCATAGCAAATGCTTTTGCTAATCCATTCACTGTAATTGTCCTTTCAAACATTGAAGGAATTTTTGCAAAGCTGAAGTG
>Ga0066372_10000313_pt1 | contig 17750 bp, 13 predicted proteins | sample Knorr_S15_td_250_FD_77011 | JGI IMG/M metagenome (GOLD analysis project Ga0066372, IMG submission 77011) | Marine microbial communities from Southern Atlantic Ocean transect - Knorr_S15_td_250_ad_251m_LV_A | ecosystem: Environmental > Aquatic > Marine > Oceanic | place: Southern Atlantic ocean... | reverse complement strand
CCTATTCAACTTTTCAGATAGCCTGGGAGGTGGTGGAAAAAAGGGCGGAATATCTAACCGTAATACATCGTTTATTACTTTATGGATTGAAACACGTTTAACTACTTTATGTAAAAGGGGTGGGGCCTAGAGCGTCCACGGGCCCCTACCCCGGAGCATTCAGCTCCTGCATCTTGATCAGGTCGGGATTGCTACAAATTCAAGAATGGCCCATAAGATCACCTGGGGAGTTCAATGATAATTAAATTTTTTTCTTCCAGTAAAGTATACTTGGAAATATTTTTAAACCTTGGATTAAGTTTAAGCTTTTCACATCCTTGTTTGATGGCTGATCGTCACTAAATCCAAATTTCCCGAAGAATAAGGCTGAGAACGAACATAAGTGCGCTCTTTATGTCCCAAGCACACTCTTTACTATTTTGATTTTCCTATATTTTAAGCAAGCCAGCCTGGCACACTCGAGATCGAGTGGTATCCCTGAAACTGAACTATCCCTTCGTAGCCAAGGTTGCGGCCAATGCCACTCTCCTTAAAACCACCGAAAGGACCGCGGAAATCCTGCGCCATCGGGCCATGGCCATTAAGGTAGGTATAACCTGCCTCTAGTTGTCGCGAAATCCTCAAGGCACGGTCGCGATCCTCGGTCCAGACCGAGGAACAGAGACCAAAGCGGGATTCATTCGCTAACCTTACAGCCTCGTTTTCTGTGTCAAATGGCATAATAGGCAATACTGGGCCGAATTGTTCCTCGCAAACGATATCAAGGCTGTGGTCAGGATCATATACCAGTGCCGGTTTCTGGAAATAGCCCCTGCTGTAGAGTTCCTCATCCGGGACCTGACCGCATTCGCGTACTTCCACGCCAGCTGCTCGGGCCTGCTCGATCATGTCAGTCACAGTCTTCAACTGCTTGGCGTTGTTCATTGGTCCAATGTTGGTCTCAGGTAGAAGCCCGTCTCCTACCACCATCCCTTCACAAAGGTCAGTCAGTCCGTCGACTACCTCGTCATAACGTGAGCGATGCACATAGAGCCGCTTCAGAGCCATGCAGATTTGTCCAGATGACATGAAGGTGCCAAGATACATTTTCATTAGGGCTTTCTCATCGAGCTTTGCATCATCACAGACAATCGCCGGATCATTTCCACCAAGCTCAAGAGTAACTGGTGTCATCTGATCTGCCGCCACTTTCATCACATGTTTGCCTATCTTCACCGATCCGGTAAAATTAACGAATCTTACTAGGGGGTGTGATACCAGGCCGTCACCGATCTCATTCGCGTCACCAGTGACAATATTTATCACACCTGGCGGGAACATCTCGGCAATCTTCTGAAGAGTCATGCTTGGCACAAGAACCGAGAGCTCCGACGGTTTGACAACAACTGTGTTTCCAGCCATAAGTGCTTGCGGCAACTTGGCCCCAAGGATCGAAAGCGGCCAGTTCCAGGGGACAATGAGCGCCGCCACACCGCGCGGTTGGCGTGTGATGATGGTATCAAAGGGTGGCCCATGCTCGATCTCGTCACGCTCCAGCCTGTCGGCATAGGCAGCGGTAGTTCGAAATCTGTCGCCAAGTCGCGACACCTCTAAATGTGTTTCCTTAATAATCTTGCCATGTTCACGGCAGAAAAGCCGTGAACGATACTCGACATCACCCTTCTCTGTTTCCAGGAAATCTGCGACCTCGTTCAATTTCGCCGCGCGCTCGACATAGCTTGTCTTTAACCATGAGGAAAAAGCAGCATGTGCCGCTCGGACTGCGGCATCTACATCCCGGTGAGAAGACAGTGCCGCATAACCGACAAGCTCGTCTGGGCGTGCCGGATTGTATAGGGAATAGGTCCTACCACCCTCGGCAGGACGAGCGACACCGTCGATAAAGTTGCAGGTGGTGACTGGTTGGTCATCATGTCCTTGACTGAACATTGCGATTTCCTGCTAGGCCTTTAGACTGTTTGCGGTCAGGACTGGTCCTCTGTTCTTGGTTTTTGCTCCGGATCGACTACACCCCTTATGCCTTCCTCGAAGTTGACCCCAAGATCCTCACCGATCTTGCGAAGTGCAGGAAGCTGGACCGCCATGTCCATGATCGAATCAAGTGCCTGGTTCACCGGCGGCTTTTCAGCACCACCCTCACCGCCGACACCACCTCCTGACCTGTTTCGGTCAAGTGCCCCTCCGGTTATGTGATGTATCTTGATCGAGTCGATCTTCTCAGCCGGGCGGACCATCTGTTCAACTATTTTCGGCAACGCATCTAATCGGGCTTTATCTCGGGCTAGTTTGATAATCTCCGGCGACATGGCGTTCTCGGCCTCATTCATGGCCTTTGCATTTTCTGCCTTCAAGGCCATTTCCTCAGCCATTGCAGACAGCCTTACCTTTTCTGCGTCGCTATCTGATTGCGCAGCCTTAAAGCGAGCATCGGCAAGCTTGACCATGGTATCTGCCTCCGTGTCAGCTGCATGCCGCTTGCGGAGCCCATGCACCTCGCCTTCCTTCTCTGCGGTGATGATGTCTAGGCTCTTGCCACGCTCAGCGGCCGCAATCGCTTTGGCTGTTTCAACATTCTCGGCAGCTTTTACTGCTTCGGCACGTGAAGTGCTAGCGGCAACTTCAGCTTTGGCTTCATCCATACTTTGCTTGCGAAGTGTAATATTGCGATGCTGCTCGGCGGTCTGCACGGCGAGCTTCTGAGCAATCTCTGCCTTGCTTATCTCCTCCTCACGTCGGATATCGCTGGCGCGAATGGATTTTTCCATCTCGATCTTCGCGGCATTAGCTGCAATCTCTGCTTCCGCCTTGCTTGATGCAATCTCAGCAAGCTGCTCTGCGCGAAGAGATTCAAGCATCTTCACCTGCTGAATCTGAGCCTCCTGCTCCTCAAGATCGATTTGCAGGGTCCGCTTTGCCGCTTCCATGGCCGAGCGACGTACGGAAACTTCGGCATCGGCGTCGATAGTAGCTCGCTCCTTTTTGGAGTTTGCGATCACCTCAGCAAGTTTGCGCATTCCTACGGCGTTGAAGGCGTTGTTCTCGTCGAGCTTGGTAAAAGGAGTTTGGTCCAGCGCCGTCAGCGAGACCGAATCAAGTTCCAAACCATTGCGTCTTATTTCCTCTGTCAGTGCAGATTTCACTTCTTTTACAAATGCACCGCGCCCTTCATGAAGCTCGTCCATAGTTTGTTGGGCAGCCACCGATCGAAGGGTGTCGACAAGCTTGCCCTCAATAAGGTCCCGGAGCTTTTCAGCATCAAATATGCGCTGCCCCAAAGTTTGTGAAGCACGAGCGATCGATTCTTCGGCCGGTTCTACAGACACGTAGAATTCAACCCCAACATCTACACGAAGCCTGTCCTTGGTGATCAGCGCCTGCTCACCATGACGATAAACTTCGAGGCGCATCGTCTGCATGTTGACCCGACTGACCTTGTGGAAATAGGGAAGTACGATGACCCCACCATCGAGGACTACCTTCCTCCCTCCAAGACCTGTTCGTACCAGTGAAGTTTCACGCGATGCGCGTTCATACAGCCAGGCAGCGACAATCACTAGGATGGCGAAGATGACAATAACTAGAAGAATAATCGATGTAGCTGACATCACATTCTCTCCTTATCGGGTTAGAATTGATGCATTTTCTGGAAGATGTGCGAAGACATCCCACCATCAAGCATCAGGTTAGATCCACGGAACCAGTGGGTCATATCGGACAGCATGAAGCAGACCACTGGCGCGACGTCATCGGGCCTGCCTGCACGGTCATTGACAGACATATCCTCCTCGGCACGAGCACCAAGGGTTTTCAAGAAATCTGCAAGGATCGGAGTTTCGACGGGCCCTGGGCTGACGGTGTTCATGCGGATCCCGCGGTCACGCCAAGTCCAGCGGTTCTTCATCGTCCAGACAACAAGTGCTTCTTTGCTGAAGAAATAACTTCGCCCACCCTCATTAGTTATGTTGTAGTCGTGCATGAAGCGCTCAACATCCTCGAAGGCAAGGTGTTCAGAGGCTTTTATCGCGTCTAACGCCTTCGACCATCCAAAACCTGCAAGCGACGCCAGGTTTACAATAGAAGCGTTGTCGTTCAGCTTGCCGATCATCAGTTCGGTAAAATATTTTAGCCCGACGAGATTCACCTTCAGGACCAGATCCGCTGGTGCGGTCGGTGGCAATCCTGCGATGTTGGCGATGCCGTCAATCCTGCTTGGAAGGGCGTTAACGAGCGCTTTAATAGTCCGCCGGTCCGAGAGGTCGGCAAGATAGAGTTCATCGACATAATCCTCTGTCTTGTTGCGATCGACGCCAATGACGTCGCCTCCAAGGTGTTTGATCAACTTTGCCGTTTCGCATCCTATACCGGAAGAACAGCCCGTGACTACGATTATCTTGTCACGGAGTAGCTTTCCATAAGTCCAATTTTTCGATACCCAGTCAGTATCTTGCATCTTCTTTCCTCCACTTGCCCTAAAATACAGGTGGATACCCACGCCTGCCACGCTCCAAGGTCAACCAGCGTGTCTCGGTGAATGTCTCCATTGACCAGCGACCTCCATGTCGGCCAACCCCGGATGATTTTGTCCCGCCGAAAGGGACATGTGGTTCGTCATTCACCGAGCTGCAGTTGATGTGGCACATGCCCGTGTCAAGCTCTGAAGCAATCGCCAGACCACGTGCTTCATCACGTGTGATTACGCCCGAGGATAGGCCAAATTCGCTGTCATTAGCAATGGCGATAGCCTCTTTATCTGTGCGAAAGGGGATCACCGGGACAACTGGCCCAAAGGTTTCCTCTGCATAAATTTTCATATCCGGGGTGACACCGGTCAGAATAGTCGGTTCGATAAAGCGTCCGGTGACACCGCCTCCAAGCACGACATTCGCACCCTTAGCCACAGCGTCATCTATCTGTTCCTTTACTTTGCCAGCCTGCTTATCATTGATCAAAGGGCCGATCACATGGCCTTTGTCGGCAGTTGGATCGCCAACCTTGAGCTTTGTTGCACGCTCGACGAAGCGGGATAGAAACGCATCAAAGAGCGACTCCTGTACTAGTATCTTCTCGACAGACATGCAAATCTGCCCCTGATGCATGAAGCTTCCGAAATTGGCCGCAGCTGTGGCCCGTTCCAGGTCGGCATCATCACAGACAATCAATGCGTCCTTGCCACCCAGTTCGACACAGCATTTTTTCAAATGTGCACCAGCCTTCGCCGCAATCACCCTTCCCACCGGAGTAGAGCCAGTGAAGCTGATACCCTTGACCAGCGGATGCTCAACAATCACATCACCGACTATGGGCACATTCTCGCGCGAGCAGGTTACAACGTTCAGAACACCTGCTGGTACACCAACCTTCTCGAAGATTTCAGCGAAAATAATGCCACCCGTAAATGGAGTCTCCTCCGATGGCTTCAGCACTACGCAATTTCCAGCCGCAATTGGAAAAGCCAGCCCTCGAGCTGTCAGCAAGGTTGGAAAATTCCATGGAGAAATAACCGTGACAACTCCCATGGGCCGACGCATCGCCATCGAAACCTTACCATGGTCAGATGGCATAACCTCGCCAATAGGATTGAAGTTCATGGCTGCAGCGGCGCGGAACATCTCAGGTACATAGCCGGATTCGAACATGCCCTTGCCGAACCATCCACCCCCTTCGCCTTGCAATGCAGTGACAAGATCATCGCGTCGTCGCTCGAATTCATCCGCGATCTTTAACATGTAATTCGTTCGTTCAACATAAGCTTGGTCCGACCACTGAGGGAATGCTGCGTCCGCAGATTCAATGGCGCTGGTTGCCATCGCTCCATCACCATCGGCAACACGCGCCCAGACAGACCCGTCTGCCGGGTTCATGTCATTAAAGGCCGAAACTGTCGGAACCCAAGACCCGCCAATAAACAGATTCTCAAATGATTTAGCCATTCAAACCTCCATTGCTTTCACCAACTTCCCACTTTTATCGCGTTTAAACACCTCGACCAGCGACTTGCGGAAAACCGGGATTTTTGGAAGGTCACCGGAAGAATCTTGTGAAGACGGCCCCTGTCCAACTGATGTCGACGTCCCTCCGTCAGGGCGCGGATGTCTTGCCCGCTCCGCCACTGCCTCAAAATCGGCAAGCATGGCCGCAATCCGATCATCACCGCCTACTGTTCCATTTCTGGACGCCTTTTTCAGCGCTGGAGTTGACTGTTCGTGCTGGGGTGTGATATCGATTACACGATTAACGCGGTCTGAAGGGGATGGTCTTTTCAACGCTGGAGGTCCGGACGGTTTAGCCGCATCAGCGGCACGTCCAAGAAGACCATCAAGGTTCTCACCGATCAGCGAGGTTGTGTTGACTGCGTCACTATCAAGTCCAGCCGGAGTGACAAAAACCCGATCCAGCGCCTGACCCGCCTCAGGTGCAATTGATTGCCCTGCACTTGCTCCTGGCTTTCCACCAAGATACGCAGCCTGTATTGCTGGATCGGCTGACAGGCTGGCTGCGTCATTCGCACCCACAATTTGACCGTTCTCTATAAGATAGCCACGGTCTGCGATGGCAAGTGACAGTTTCGCATTCTGTTCGACCACCAGGACACCGGGGCCAGTCTCGCGGATTAGACTAAGAACCTGAAACAATTCCTTGCTCAACAGTGGTGAAAGGCCAAGTGACGGTTCGTCGAGCATCAGGATCGCTGGGTCCGACATTAGGGCGCGCCCTACCGCCACCATCTGTTGCTCGCCCCCTGACATAGTGCGGGTAATTTGCCTTCGTCTTTCGCGTAATTTCGGGAACAAGTTAAGAACGCGATCTAGATTTGCCAACTCTTTTTCCCGAGCCCTTTCATTATAAGCTCCGAGGAGTAAATTTTCTTCGACATTCAGATCACCGAAGATGGCACGACCCTCTGGCACCAACACGATGCCATCAGTGACGATTTCGTCGGGGCTGCGGCCGAGAAGAGATATACCTTCAAAGCTGATATCGCCTTCGCAATGCCCTTCCAAAAGTCCTGCAATGGCACGAAGAAGCGATGATTTACCAGCTCCATTTGCGCCAAGGATTACCACTACCTCACCCTTAGCGATCTGCACTGAGATGTTGTCCAACGCTCGGTGCTGGCCATAACTCACGGAAAGATTCTTTACTTCCAGCATTAGAGATCCTCCCCGATATAGACTTTCACGACTTCCGGATCGGCAAGCACCTCGTCCGGCGTACCCTCAGCAATCTTGCTTCCCTCTGCCATCACTATACAGCAGTCGCAGAGAGAACGAATGGCGTTCATGACATGTTCGACAAGGATAATAGTAATCCCCTCCTCCCGCAGGGAGCGGATTAGCTCGATCCCTTTTTCCAACTCGGTTGGGTTGAGACCGGCAAGCCATTCATCAAGAATCAGAAGCTTTGGACCCGAGGCCAGCGCTCGGGCGAGTTCCAGGCGCTTCTGGTCGATAAAGGTCAGCGATCCGATAGGCTTCGATTTCTGGCCTGACAGCCCTACTCGGTCAAGAAGCTTACCTGCCTCATAACTAAGTTGCTCACCCCATAATCGGTGATGCCCAAAAACCATGCCTGCCATGCAGTTCTCGACAACGCTAAGTCCTGGTAGGACCCGCACCAGCTGGAATGTGCGTGAGATGCCGCGCTGGTTAATCTGGTTAGCCTTCAGTGTGCTGATATACTGGCCATCAAGGCTGATCGCTCCTTCACTCAACCTCAATGCTCCGGAAATGAGGTTCATCACAGTCGTTTTACCTGAACCGTTAGGACCTATTATCCCCATCACCTCGTCGCGTTTGACCTCGAAGGACAGGTTGTTCACAGCGACAAGTCCGCCAAACCTCTTGGTGGCATTTACTACGCTAAGTACCCTCGCTACCATGTCGACCTCCTCCTCTTAGCAAGCGCCTGTTCGATTCGCCCGACCACACCGTTTGGAAGGAAATAGACAATCACTAGGAAGGCTATACCCAAAACAAGCATCGAATAGTTCGAATAGTATGCGTTTATGAACTCTTGCAGTAGAGCAAACGGAATCACCCCAACAATCGGGCCCCACAGCCTTCCTGTACCACCAAGTAAGGCCATTATTACAACAATGAATGAAATCTCAGGCGAGAAGACACCGTTCGGCTCGATATAGGTGTAGCGTGGTGCGATCAAGACACCTACAAGCGCTGCAACGAAACCCGAGAAGGTGAAGAGGATCACCTTCGATGTAGCGGTGTTTATCCCGACATGGCTGGCCACCGTTTCGTCACTGCCAATGATCCGCAAAGCAAAGCCTAGCCGCGAGCGGTTAACCCACCAGCCAGCAAGATAGACCACTGCCGCCACAATTAAGAGATAGATGTAGATATCCTCCTCGGTCAGGTCGGTAAGCACATAAAGACCGCGCGAGCCAGTGAAATTGTTCTGGATCCAGGACACTAGTGTGCGGATCATCTCAGCAAGACCGAGTGTGAAGATCACAAAATAGACTCCGGAGAGCCGCAAGGTCGCGATCCCAATCAGAAAGGCTAGGACTGCGCCAACAATTGGCGCAATAACGACCATCGTCCAGAACCCCATATTGTAGTCGGACATGCCGGTGCCAACTAGGTATCCGCCGACACCGAAAAAGGCCGCTGTTGCTAGGGAAATATAATGCGTCGGTCCAGAGAACAGCGCCCAGCTTGTCGCAAGTACGGTGAACATAGCTATTGTCAGTGCGATAGACATCCAGTAGCCGTTTGCCACCAACGGAACGCAGGCCGCCAGCAATAGCAGTACCCCACCCCATACCAGTGATTTGATATCGGACCCATGGCTCATGTCGGTTTCCTCCCGAAAAGCCCCTGTGGCCTGAACAGCAACACAAGTACGAAGATTGCGTAAGCCGCGGCAAGTGTCAGACCGGGATCAATTAAACGCGCCACTGTCGTCTCTACAAGACCGAGGATTATAGACGCTATGATCAACCCGCGGATATCCCCAACGCCACCCATGATAATGATGATCAGTGCCTTCATAGTAAAGATCACTCCAACAGATGCATCGAGTGTAATAAAGGTAGAGATAAGCGTTCCACCCATTGTGGTGACTGCCCCGCCAAATGCAAAAGCAAGCGCAGACATTCGCGGTACGTTGATTCCGACGAGCCCACTTGCTTCTGTGCTGACTGATACGGCGCGCATCGCCATGCCGGGACGCGTTAAATAAAGCCAAAGCCAAAGCGCACCGCCTAGCAATACCGCAAAGCAGAAGGCAACGATGCGATTAAGCGCAAAGGTCTCACCAACAATCTCAAACGGTTCGGCTAGATATGAATAAGTGAAATATTCGCCATGTATTGAAACCATGATGCCGACTAGTACGAAGCTCATGCCGAAGGTGGCGAGGATCGAGTCTACTTCCAAATGACCTTGATTTTTCGCCCTGCGCACTAGTGGACGTAGCAGGAGCTGGTAAATCAACCAGTTACCGAAAAAAGACATCGGCCCGACAATCAACATAGTTAGAATCGGGCTGATAGCATCAACGACAAAAATCCAGAATGCTGCCAGCGCGCCTAACACAAGGAATTCACCATTCGCCAGGTTCATGATCTTGGCCACACCATATTGCATGTTCAGGCCGAAAGCGATCAACGCGTAGGTGCCACCAAGCAACAACCCTGTGATGATGATATCCATCTAACCTTACTCCAGGATACGAAATCCAGTACGCACAACAGTGTGATTGAACCCGATCACACTATATACCTAGGAAACAGATTTAAGGGGAAGAAGTCGGCAGTAGGCATGATAGCCGACTTCCTGTTAGGTTAGGATCAGTTCCAGCCGTCCTTGGCTACGATTGGTGCGGCACCGTCCATCTGGGAGGACTTCACTCCGCGAAATTTGCCTCCCTGCCACTGACCGACTGTCCAGTACTTGTTTGAAATCTGATTCTCAAAGTTGATCGGCCCCATGATCGTGTCAAAGGTGTTATTCTTAATGTATTCGGTCACTGAAGCTCGGTCTAGTGTCCCTGCTCCCTCGATGGCTTGTGCCAGAATTTCAAGCGAGACATATGTGTTTGCAGAGGCCCAGCCGTCGGCTACCTTACCAGTGATCTCCTTATGAGCCTTGAAATATTCCTGGATTTTGGGGGAATCCTGGTTCACTCCACCAGCACCAAACACGCCCTCGATTTTAGAGCCAAATTTGCCTTTGAAGGCTGGGAAGCACGTAGCCACTGCTGTGTAGTACATCTTCACATCAAGATCCTGAATGATCGCCTGCTCGGTCAAGCCAAACGTGTCAGGGGGATAGGACCATGCAACGAAAGCGTCCGGATTGCTATTTTTGGCGCCCTTGATGATTGGTGAAAGGTCTGGTGTGCCAAGCGGATAGGACTTGTCATAGACTATCTCAAACCCGGCTTCCTTCATTCGCGGTCGTGCAGCTCCAGCAAGTTCAATACCGAATGCATCGGCGACATTCACCATTGCAACACGTTTGCCTATCGTGCCGGCTGCACGCATATCTTTCAGGATATCAATGACCGACCCGGTAAAGGAGCTAGTGTTGCCTAGCGTGAAGAACATATTTTTGTAGCGAGCGGTTAATTCGGGCATTTTGTCGGAAATGACCGAAACACCGATGTGGGGATAGCCATATTTCGCGTAAATCGGGGCTGCAGCAAGATTGAAACCTGTTCCGTAGGGTGCGATGATGAAATCAACCTTGTCGACCTGGGCAAGACGCTGCGCAGCCTTTATGTGCTCACCAGGGTTAGTCTTGTCATCATACTCGATGATCTCAACCAACATTTTTTTGCCGCCTACATTCAACCCTCCGCGTGCGTTGACCTGCTTTGACCAAAGCTCGACATTAGGCCACTGAGTAACAGCTGCGCCACCTGCAAGGGGCCCCGACTTTGGTGCCACCTGCCCAATCTTAATCACATCTGCCGCTTGCGCAGAGAAGGCAAAAAGCGATATCATCAAGGTAGTCGCCACGAATTTTCGAAATCTTTTTAACACCGAAATTGCTTTTTCTGTCAAGCTGCCTATCAGATAGAATGTGCCATCTACTTCATCAAACCTGATTAGGAAAAATCTCATATCCTTGGTCTTATTACTACCCTTCTTCAGGCCGAGCCCCATAGATGCAGTATACTGAAGTCCTCTTCTGAATATCATGATATCTCCTAAAAAAAACGTTAATTCTGACAAAAAACTGGCCGCAAAACATTGCAATCCTGCTAACGCCAGCCAATGTCCCCCAACTCGTTCATATTGTCAAATCATGATTTTTCAACCTGTACGCTTGTGGCAAAGATAAGAAACTGAACTCGAAAATGGTACTTTATATTATCTTGGACTCAACACACCACTGCAGATAGCTCAACCTGAGAATCAATGTATGCTACTGATGTTGTTTTTGATTCATTAGATTCGCTCAATTTAGGTTTGATTTTTTTTTAAATATCTAGTCAGATCCGAGCAATCTTGGGACTAAAAAAGTAGGGAGAAAAAAAAATTCACGAAATCTTAAAGTAAAAAATCTAACAAACCCGCTTTGAAATTCTTTTCTTCGAAAAACAGACCGGTTCATCTAGGGCCCTATCCGCTTGAAAGACTGGAACGTTCTTCAAACCCGCTAATCTTTGAGGAGTCTTTTGAGACTGTCCAAAATGAAGCGGAAAATCCAGATCATCAAATTTATGCACAAGTTGCGGATGTGTATCTTGATATCATCGATCAGTGGCAGGAAGGAAGTGTTGCCGAAGAAATGGCCCCCATTAAGGCTGATGGTCATGATCTCACCCGACAGATGAAAGCTGCATGTTATTTCATGGATGCTTCCATGGTGGGAGCCTGTGAAATTCCTGATGAAGCATGGTTGACTCAAAATTATGAGGGGAAAAAACACAAGAATGTATTTGTAATCCTGGTTGAATTCTACAAAGAGATAGAGGAAAACAATTTGGCCCATACATGGATCAAAGGAGCACAATTCAAAAGGGCATCATTACGGGCAGCAGAAATTGCCATAACTGTCGCAGGTTATATCCGAAATCTGGGATGGTCTGCAAAATCCCATTCCAGCAATAAAACCGATCTCAATCACAGCCTTTTGACACTCCATTCTGGGCTGGGAAGATTGGAGCATGGGAAAGTGGTCAATCCCTTCCTGGGAACTGCTTTCGGAACGGCATTAGTTAGCTGTGATATGCCCATCAAAGCCGATTTATCCCTGGTCGAAAACCATTCCAAAAAAGAACGTGACTGGCGTTTTTACTGGGGAAAGGATGGAGCCTTTCCTCAAAGAGAAAGGAATCGACTAAACCAACGTCCGTCTCACTGGAGCCGTTACCCGATGGAAACAATTAAAAAAGTTTCTCAACCTACCACCTTGATCTTGGAAGACGAAGTGCCAAGAGTTCCCAAAAGGGCGGCCTTTTTCGAAAGGGCAAGGAAGGGTGACCTTGGCGAAAGAACCCAGACCGAAAGAAGCCGTTTTGCACTGAAACATCCCTTCACAATGGGCATGGCTCCCATGCTGAGAGGATTGGTGAAACACCAGGATGGAACAATCACAAAAACAAAAACACAGGGCACTGAAAACCCTGAACATAATGCAAAAGCAATAAAATCGCTTTCTTATTTCCTCAATTCAGATCTGACGGGAATCTGTGAGGCTAAACGATTTGCCTGGTTTTCTCATGATGATGATGGAAAACCGATTGAAATAAAACACCCTCATGCCGTGGTGATGCTTATCGACCAGGGCTATGAAACCATGGAAGGTGCTAGTGGGGACGACTGGATCAGTGGTGCCCAGTCAATGCGGGGTTATCTTAGAGGTGCCATTATAGCCGGACAGATGGCTGAATTAATCCGTAGGTTAGGATTTTCTGCCAGAGTTCATTCCAATCTCGACAGCCAGGTTCTGCACATTCCACTCATACTCTTTTCTGGACTGGGTGAACTCAGCCGTATTGGTGAATTGGTACTGAATCCCTTTGTAGGCCCCCGTTTCAAATCCATTGTGATTACAACGAATATCCCACTGGAATATGACCAACCCATCGATTTTGGCCTACAGGACATGTGCCGGAAATGTCTGAAGTGCGCCCGGGAATGTCCCTGCCAAGCCATCAGCTGGGGGGATACGGTCATGTTCAATGGTTATGAAATGTGGAAACCCGATGTCGAGCGCTGCACTCGTTACAGGGTAACGAATCCAAAAGGGTCCGCTTGTGGACGCTGTATGAAGACCTGCCCATATAACCATGAAGGACTGCTCATCCATGATCTTTTCCTTAAAATGGCCATCCAATTCCCTTTCACCCGTAAATTGATAGCCGATCTGGACGATAAGGTTGGAAACGGACGTATCAACCCAGTGAAAAAATGGTGGTATGATCTTGAATGGGTTGATGGGAAAGCCGTAAAACCCAAAGGTGTCAATCAGCGAGAATTGGATCTGAAAAAAAATATGGAACCTGATAAACAGCCGATTGCCTATTATTTTGCAGATCAGATGCCACCTCCCCTTCATCCTGATCCTCTGCCTGTTGATCGAAAAAAGGCAATTGCCGCAAAAGAATTATTGGAAACTCCTCTCCAGGCACGAAAACGAAAGCTGGAACATAAACCGACTCCTGATCATTATCTCACCCTATCTAGCAAATGAATTATTCTGAATTAGAGCTAAAAAATCCTTGATTTACTTGGATGCTGTTACGGCAAACAAAAGCTTTGACAGTAGAATAAAAACCATGATAGTTAAAATCTTTCAAAACGATATTTGTATTTCAGTAAACCAGAAAATACAAATATTTTTGATTTGTTGAACCCAATCAGGAGAAATAATGCATAACTTAAGAAACCTGCATGGGACACTGGTTTTGTTCTTATTTTTAAGCATAAGCTTGGTTTTTCCGGCCCTGGCTAAGGAACTAAAAATTGCACATTTCATGTCTCCTAAGCATCCCATGGACAGCAAAGTCATGAGACCGCTTGCGGAGGAACTAGAAAAAGTCAGTAGCGGAAGCCTGACTGCACGAATCTATCCTGCAGGGGAACTGGGCAAAGGACCCGTCAAGCAATACAAACGTGCAGTGGACGGGGTGGCGGACATTACTTTTGGACTGCAGGGATATACTTCTGCTCAATTCCCAAGAACTCTTTTGATTGCCCTTCCTGGTCTGACAAATGGTCCAGTTCAAGCCACGGAAATGCTATGGGGAGCATATGACCAGCATATCAAGCTGGAATATGGACGTGTCAAGATGCTCGGGATTTGGGCCAACGACTTGGCTGTTTTAATTACCAGCAAAAAGGCAGTGAGAACCATTGCTGATGTCAAAGGTATGAAAATTCGTGCTCCTGATGCAGTGGGTGCTAAGGCGATCAACTCCTGGGGAGGAGTCCCGGTCAATATGCCAGTCAGCAAGGTATACAACGCCTTCAATACCGGAATAGTTGATGGCGTACTGATTGGTGCCAGCGGAATCGCATCCTTTAAACTGCACGAGATTGGAAAGCATTTTACCATCGGAATCCCCTCTGTCGTTACTCCATTTTATCTACTGATGAATCAGAAGAGCTGGAATAGGCTCAATGATACTCAGAAATCAGCTCTTGAAGAAGTCAGCGGATATAAGATGAGCATCAAGGCCGCCAAGGTTTACCGTGCTGCCGGCGAAAGAGGTCTTTCTATTGCCAAAAAAGCTGGTCGAGAAATCATTAAACTTTCAGCTTCAGAAGCTTCAGTATTCAGAAAAGCCAACCAACAAGTTTTCGATGAGATCATTGATGATCTCGAACAAAAAGGAATAGATGCGCGGACAATCATAAAAGCATTGGAACAAGTCAAAGGTTAAGTGGTACATTCCAATGTCTGGAATGATTGACAGGCTGGTTCGATGGGCTGCAATAATCGGTGGACTTGCTTTGATACTGTTGACATGTCTCACCGTCCTTGACGTCAGCCTGCGATATCTTTTCAATAGACCGCTTTTTGGAGGACAGGATGTAGCTGAATTGATATTGCTCGTTGCCGTCTCTCAGTCATTTGCCTACTGCGGCAGAACAGGTGGTCATGTCTCTCTGGATATACTTGGTTTTGTTTCTGGTATAAGGGTAACCAGGGCCGCGGATATTGTTGTCCGTATTGTTTCCTTTGCGGTAATGGCCTTACTCACCTGGCGTTGCTTGGAAAACGGGATTGATGCCGCTGAGTACGGGGAAGCCACCAACCTCCTGATGATTCCACTTTATCCTTTCTATTTTGTTCTTTCTGCTGGTTTCGGCCTTTATGGGCTAGTACTTCTTTTTGAATTTTTTGAACTGTTCTCCGACTCAGGGAAATTCCTGCCACCCATGAAAAAATGATCGAGTATTTGCTCCCGCATCAGGTGGGCATTCTTGGCATTGCGATGATGCTGTTGCTACTTGTTTTTCGCATCCCAGTGGCCATTGCAATGCTGATCGTGGGATTTCTGGGAATAGGAATCTTGAACGGTTGGAGTGCCGCAATGTCAGTTCTGGGAGGAGAAGCATTCGTAATTGTGACTTTTTACGAACTGAGCGTTATTCCGCTCTTCATATTGATGGGGAACCTTGCCAGCGTTTCCGGAATGAGCCGAGATCTTTATGATGCGGCCTACAGTTGGTTCGGTCACTGGCGCGGGGGATTGGCTTCTTCAACCATTGTTGGTTGCGCGGGTTTTGCAGCCCTAAGCGGTTCTTCCATCGCTTCTGCGGTTACAATGGGCCGAGTCAGCCTGCCCCAGATGAAGCGATACCATTACAACGATCAACTTTCCACGGGTTGCATTGCAGCCGGGGGTACACTTGGAATCCTAATTCCTCCCTCCACAGGATTCGTGATTTATGCAATCCTCACCGAAGAATCAATTGGAAGGTTATTCATGGCCGGGGTTCTCCCTGGACTACTGCTCACCGCACTCTTTATGGGAACCATTTATCTCATTACACGTTTCAGGCCAGAATTCGGCCCAAGTGGGCCAAAAGCAAACATTCAGGAAAAATGGGCGGCATCGAGAAAGGCATCCACAATCCTTGTGATCGTGCTGATAACAATCGGAGGCATTTACGGGGGAATTTTTACCCCTGTGGAAGCAGCTGGTATTGGAGCCTTTTTATCCCTCCTGGTTGCCCTATTGCGAAGGAGCTTGGATCTTCTAAAATTTTGCGAAGTACTGCTCGCCACAATGCGCACCTCGGCACTTTCTTTTCTCATCCTGATCGGTGCCCATGTCTTTTCGCCTTTCATTGCCTTGACACACATTCCTGACATCTTTGCAGAATTTCTGAACCAAATGGATTTAGGACCCAATGGGATCCTTCTCATCATTCTTGCTATATATATTGTGTTGGGAACTTTTCTAGAGGGGTTTGCAATGTTGGTATTAACCCTGCCGATTTTCTATCCTTTGATTGTAGAACTCGGATTCAGTCCGATCTGGTTCGGGGTGATGGCGGTGATCGTTCTCGAAATGGGACTTATCAGCCCACCCGTTGGAGTCAATGTATTCGTAGTCAAAGGTATTGCCGAAGATGTCCCGATGCGAACAATTTTTCTCGGCATCATGCCTTTCTGGGGAGCTATGCTGATCTGCCTACTTTTTCTTCTAGCCTTCCCTGATCTAGCCCTAATGCTACCCAATTCAATGTATGGCTGATCAGTACACTCTTATTCAGTATCTGACACGCATTCAGTTCGACTTCGGTTCAATCGAATTGCTCCCAAAGGAACTGAAGCGATTATCGGTAATGCGTCCGCTTCTGATAACTGATCCCGGAGTTAATGAATCCGGGCACAGGAGAAGGGTGGAACTGCTTTGTGCTGGGATTCCAGTCTTCAAGGAAACACCAGAAAATCCCACCGAATCCGCGGTTAGTCTGGCGCTCGAACTTTTTCGACAGGAACAATGTGACAGCCTTGTGGCCCTGGGAGGAGGTTCTGCAATGGATCTCGCTAAGGCTGTCGCTCTTATGGCTACCCATCCGGGATGCTTAGAGGACTACGGGGTATTGAAAGGAGGAAGCAAAAAGATTCATCCTGTAACACCTCTTATTGCCATACCCACAACGGCAGGAACTGGTTCTGAAGTTGGAAGAGCTTGTTCTATCACCTTGAACAACGGAAGCAAGGTTGCTTGTGTCAGTCTTAATCTTGTACCTTCCTGTGCCATTTGTGATCCGGAACTGACCCTGACACTTTCTGCTTTTCTGACAGCTGCCACCGGTTTTGACGCTCTGAGTCATGGAATCGAATCCTTCCTTTCGACACGTATAAATCCACCAGCAGAAGCAATCGCACTCGATTGCGTTGCCCGTTCTGGTAGTTGGCTCAAGCAGGCTGTTGTTAATGGTCATAACCGTGATGCACGCTGGCAGATGATGATGGCGGCACTTGAAGGCGGATTGACCTTCCAGAAAGGTCTTGGAGTGGTACATGCTTTGTCCCATCCCTTGGGTGCACTTGGGCCGCATCATGGGACTTTAAATGCGATTCTGCTTCCTCATGCACTTAATTACAACGAAAGATATGTTCCGGAAAAGTTTGATCAGCTCAAACAGACCCTCAAACTCAGGGTTGGTTGTGATCTTGTTGAATGGTCCAAGATCTTAGCTCATGAACTCGGTCTTCCTGGATCACTGTCACAGCTTGGAATAAATAAATCCGAGCTTTCTAAAGTTGCGGAGTTGGCTTCAAAAGATCATCTTCTGGAGACCAACCCTAGACCGT
>Ga0066372_10000312_pt1 | contig 17761 bp, 25 predicted proteins | sample Knorr_S15_td_250_FD_77011 | JGI IMG/M metagenome (GOLD analysis project Ga0066372, IMG submission 77011) | Marine microbial communities from Southern Atlantic Ocean transect - Knorr_S15_td_250_ad_251m_LV_A | ecosystem: Environmental > Aquatic > Marine > Oceanic | place: Southern Atlantic ocean... | reverse complement strand
TAGGAGGCAGAATACGGTCGTGTAAAAACCACGCTACCATCAAAGGCACTGCGACTTTCATTAATTCGGATGGCTGGAAGCGGGGTAGTAAAGGCAAATCAAGCCAACGCTGGGAACCGTTCAAGGTCGTACCGAAAAAGGCGACAGCAATTAAGGAAATTAGTCCTGTCGCATAAAGCACCGGCGCAAACCGAAGGTATACGCGCGGATGCAACCACGCCGCCAAGATCCTTGAAAATCAATCGATAAAACTCCTCGTAGGATTTATCGATTGATTTTCAAGGATCGATAAGTCTTGATGAACAGCACTGTACAGAATCGTCAGACCAATCCCCATAATGCAGATGAGCGGTACCAACAACATCGGGTCAAGATGAAAGTTCTTGCCGTGGGGGTCATCACGTCGTACGCGACGACCATCATTCAAGTAGCGAGTGTAGTCTCTCAATGATTGCTCGCAATCTGGGGAAGCAAATATGCGTCAAGTATTTCCCGAGCAATGGGCCCAGCGACTGAACTCCCGCCTCCTCCGTTTTCGACTAACACAGCGATTGCGATGACCGGTTCGTCACTCGGGGCAAAGGCAATAAACCACGCGTGTTTTCGCTCGTATTCGTCAAGCTCTGATTCGTCGTATTGTTCGTCTTGGCTAATTCCAACAACCTGCGCGGTCCCCGATTTTCCTGCCATCCGGTAGGCCACGTCCCGGCCTACATATGCCCACGCGGTCCCATTGTCACCTACGGCATGGTTACCTCGATGAACAACCTCTTCCATCGCATCGATCATTCGTTCCCAATCCTTCGGGGATGGCCCTGCGATCGGCGATGGAGCCGATCGCGTCGAAATTGCCGTCGATGCGTTGTCCGAGAGCAACATTCTCGGCTGTTTCCATTTCCCGCGAGTAGCAAAAACAGCAGCGACCGTGGCTAACTGCAACGGCGTAACAAGCAGATATCCTTGGCCTATTCCCATATTCACAGTGTCGCCTGTGTACCAATCTTCTCCCTGAGTTCCATATTTCCATTCACGATTCGGAAGAATGCCATCGGCGGCTTCATAAACATCTAATGCCCCGTCGCTGCCCAGGCCAAATTGCCGCGCAAAGGTACTCAGGGCGTCAACCTTTAGTCGAGTAGCTACGTCATAAAAATACACATTCGACGACCGATAGATGGCTCGTCGCAAATTAACAATTCCCTGACCTCCCGAATCTTCAGGTGTCCAGCTCCAATCGCGATAAATACGTCGCCGATCGGCTAATTTGAACCACCCACGATCGACGATGGTTTCTTCCCAGGAAGTAACACCCTTGCTCACGGCCGCCAACCCAACTATCGGTTTGAACGTCGATCCTGGGGCGTATTGTCCCTGGACTGCTCTGTTGAATAAGGGCAAATCTCTTGAATCGCTTAACGATCGATATTCTTCACTCGTCATGCCGGTAATGAAGAGATTCGGGTCGTAACTCGGCTGACTAACCATCGCCAAAATGCCTCCGGAGCCCGGTTCAATTGCGACGACGGCGCCCCGACGATCACCCAATGCGGTATGCGCAAGAAACTGCAACCGGCTATCCAAATGTAGCCTTAAATCACCCCCCTTCTCTGGCGCACTCAATTCAAGTTCTCTTATGACGCGGCCGCGAACGTCCACCTCTACTCGACGATGGCCAACGTCGCCGTGCAGCAACCGTTCGTAGAAAGCTTCTACTCCTCGTCTCCCGACATACTTTGTCGCCGCGTACTTGCCCCGGTCAAGGCGATTCAGATCATTGGATGTGATCCGTCGAACCGAGCCCACGGCGTGTGCACCTACCTCGCCCAGCGGGTAATGACGAGCCGCGATACTCGAGACCTGGACTCCCGGTAGAAGATGGCCATTGACCCTAATTACAGCAGCCTCCTGCTCGCCGAGTCTCAACTTGAGAGGTATGGCTTGGTACGGACGTCGTTTTCTCGCGAGACGGGCATAAAACGCTTCTATTTCGTTTTCTCGAATTGCGATGAGACCGCGAACCGCGGTGATTGTCTCGGCAACGCCGACCGTACGCTCTTCTACTAATTCTAACGATGAAAACGATCGGTTCTCTGCTAACAGAACGCCATGCCGGTCAAGTATTAGTCCGCGCCCGGCTGGAACCGGCTGAACCTCGATACGATTGTGCTCAGACCTTGTCTCATACATTTCATGTTCGAGCACCTGCAATTGAAATAATCGAGCGACTAAGATCGCGCTTATTCCCAAGGCAACGCCGAATAACGTCCATGCCCGCACAAGGAAGATCCGCGCTTCGGCTCGCGTATTCTTTAATTGACTGCCGGGTACTACTTTCACGTTCACGTTAAACTTTAACTGATTGACATTTATCGAGTCGGATTAACTACTCTTCTCCTGCCACACGGGACGTCAGACTTCCAGTTCATTGATTCGCTCCCAAAGCCGCTCAAGATCGTAGAAACTCCGAGCCTCTGGCTTCATCACGTGCACGACTACCTCTCCGAGATCAACGAGAATCCATTCGCCGTGAGGCAAACCCTCTACACCGAGAATTTCGAACCCCTGACCTTTTGCCGATTCTACGACCTGGTCGACCAGCGAACGCACGTGCCGTAACGAACCTCCGCTCGCAATTACCATATAGTCGGTAACTTCAGTAAGAGTCGTGACTCCAATAATCTTTATTTGATTGGCTTTTCGGTCATCCAACGCTTCTACAACTAGATCGCGAAGCCTCTCAGCGGAAACTGTCAACGCACTCAAGTTAGGTATAGACCTCGTCGGTGCAGGTACTCCCAGACGCCGGAGGGTACTGAGTTTTCATCAGCACATCCTTGCGCCAAATCCTGACGAAGCTTGGTTGCAGAAATATTTTTCATCGCCTGTTCACCGAAATAAACAATGCCACTTGACCTCGTAAGAACGCTGAGATCATTTACGCTTTTGAATCCACTCGGTAATCGATTCGACAAACTTCCCGGTCTTGTAAACACAAGAAAACTACATCGGTTGGCAAATTCGTCAAATCTATGCCACGTGTGAACTGAATCGAACGCATCAGCACCAAGAACCCAAATCACCGGATCACGATGCGACCCATTCAAGAATACGAGGGTATCGGCGGCGTATGAAGGTCCTTTCCTTAAAAGTTCTATGTCAGAAGGGACTAGTCTCTCAAAGTCTGCACACGCAGTTCTCAGCATCCGCCATCGATCATCGACACTGGCAACTGGCGCCTCTCGGTGTACAGGTCGAGCCGACAGCACCATCAAGACCGATGCATCAAGGATATCCGCAGCAACACTAGCTGCATGGAGATGCCCAATGTGAACGGGATCGAAAGTTCCGCCTAATACAACAGTCAACAATCGCCTCTTTTTTTACGCGCCATGATTGAGTCTGTCATATTTGGCGAATATCCCGACGTATGTTGCTCGTTTAGTAACAACTTCCAAAGACCACAAAATCAAACTTAAGTTGAACCGTGTGCAAATTTCACGTTACCGCGAGGATCCCTGTAGTTTCGCTACTAGCCGCTTGATCTCAGCCAGTCTTTCCCGCGGAAGCTGCATTTGGAGCAAGCTCTGCTTAGTTTCTGGATCCACCGGTAAGAGTTCCGCTAACCTCCAACTTACGGAACGGGCATCAGTAAAATCGATTTCCAACCCGAGACGCTGGATGATCGGATCCTCCACTAGTCGCTTCAGTATGAGGACTAGTGGTTGGTATTGATCTCCAATTCCTGCCGCATGTTCTTCAGGAAGAAATTCCACCTCTCCCATCAACAATCGGTCATCTTTTTCCCAGGTACTACAAATTCTGAACTTGGGACCCCCTTCGCTTATGATCCCTAACCGCCCATTTGGCAAGGGATTGAAATCAACGATCGAGGCGTACGTACCAATATCAAAGACTGATGGAGACTTATCATCTTCATCGGCGCGCACCTCGTTTCCTTGTCTTATGAGTACGACCCCAAAACCAGTCTTGGACTTGGTGCATGCACCTATCAGATCGATATATCGTGGTTCAAAAATCTGCAAAGGAAGTCGCCCCCCGCAAAAAAGAACGTTGCCCAGCGGGAAAAGGGGCAATTCAGTTCGACCTCGCATCCTTGCGACCATATCATTTCCTACGTCTAACAGTTCGGTCTAGTTTCGAAGGATTATCGGCATGGACTACTATCAAATCGTCGTTCTCGCTCTTATCCAAGGTGTTACCGAGTTCCTACCGGTTTCTAGCTCCGCCCACCTCATTCTTCCATCATATCTCTCGGCTTGGCCCGACCAGGGACTATCTTTTGACGTTGCCTTGCACGCAGGAAGTCTCTCCGCCGTGCTGATTTATTTCCGAGACGACTTGAAGCAGTTTGTGGAAGCGGCCAGTGAATATTGGACAGACGGTAGGTTCAACGAACACGCCAACTTGCTTGGCAAACTAATGGTCGCTACAGCCCCTATTGTGATCGCCGGATATTTTCTTCAACCCATTATTGAACACGAGTTCCGATCGCTTACCGTAATCGCATTGGCTACGATCGGTTTCGGCTTGCTTCTTGGTATCGCGGACCGACATTCGCAGAACCGGAATGAATTAGTTTCACTACGTTACGTGGAGGCATTGTTCATCGGCGCAATGCAAGTCCTTGCTTTGATTCCTGGAACCTCCCGATCCGGTATTACGATCACGGCCGCATTGCTCCTTGGATTAAATCGAGTTCACGCTGCTCGTTTTGCTTTTCTTCTATCCATTCCAACGATTAGCGCGGCGACTATTCTCACAATAGGAGAAGCATCCACAACCATCTCTGACACAAAGTGGTCTGATTTCGCTCTCGGGATGGGCATATCTGGAGTGACGGCCTATTTCTGTATAAAGATCTTCCTTCAGCTTATCAGCCGGATCGGTCTGACGCCTTTTGTCATTTATCGTATTCTGCTCGGCACTTTTCTCCTGACTTTGTTATGAGTCTAAAAGACATCGATCACGTCGCAATCCCGATCGAAAACGTCGAAGAGCTACTGGTTTTCTACGAGGAACTAGGTTTTCGCTTAAACCGCGACCACGCCCCCAACTTCTACTCCGTTCACCTAGGCGACACCAAAATCAATTTTCATGCACCCCGGGTTTGGCACTCAGACCGCTTTAGTTTACGAGGACGAGATGCAATTCCTGGTTGTGGCGACTTCTGCTTAGTCTGGGAAGGCACACAAGAACAACTCGATGACATGCTCAACGAAAAGAACATTCCCATTGTCGAAGGCCCAGTCGAAAGATATGGCGCAATGGCCGGTGGAAGACGCGGCATGAGCACATACGTCCGAGACCCTGACGGGAATCTGATCGAGTTGATCCGCTACTGACGGAAGTCCTACTCCGCAAAGACCCGGCTAGAAAGGTATATCGTCGTCAAAATCCTCAGAGTTCGCTTCGTCGGTTTGAGGTGGTTCCGAACGTTCTCCTCGTTTTTCCTGGCTACCGCCCTCAGGCGGGTCCCTATCGTAGCCACCGGAATTAGAGCCTCGACTGTCGAGCATCTGCATTTCGCGGGCAATCACTTCGGTGCGATACTTTGTGTTGCCTTCCTGCTCCCAGGAACTCGTTCTCAATCCTCCCTCTATATATACCTTCGACCCCTTCTTTAGGTATTCGCTTGCAATTTCACCTAGCCGTGCAAAACAAACAACGTTGTGCCACTCAGTTCGTTCTTGCATTTCCTGGGTCGACTTATCACGCCAACTTTCGCTAGTAGCAACGCTAAATCTAGTAACAGCACTCCCACTCTGGCTATATCTCGTTTCGGGATCTCGTCCGAGATTCCCGATGAGCATCACTTTGTTCAGCCCGCGCGCCATGTAATTTCTCTTCTTTCCTGTGTACTAGTCTAGCGCATCGTAGATGCACAGCCTACCTACTTCCAGCGATCTGGGGTGACAGCATAAGGTTGTTGCGGGAAACAAATGATGGCGTTAGCGTTGACTGTCTAAATAGAGGATTCTTCTGACATGAGTTCGTCACTTACCGAAATCTCGGTGCAGGGCGCACGGACACACAATCTAAAGAACGTCAACCTGAACCTTCCGAGGGACAAGCTGATTGTCATTACCGGATTATCAGGATCCGGAAAATCTTCGCTGGCTTTCGATACCCTTTACGCCGAAGGACAGCGACGCTATGTCGAATCTCTCTCGGCATACGCTCGCCAGTTTCTTTCATTAATGGAAAAACCGGACGTGGATCACGTCGAAGGATTATCTCCAGCAATCTCCATTGAGCAAAAATCGACCTCTCACAATCCTCGCTCTACGGTCGGCACCATTACCGAAATATCGGACTACCTCCGTCTATTATTCTCCCGCGTCGGAGAGCCTCGATGCCCCGAACACGGAGACACTCTTGACGCCCAAACGGTCAGTCAAATGGTTGATCAGGCGCTGGACCTGAAAAGAGATGAGCAAATCATGATACTTGCGCCGATCGTAAGGGGTCGTAAGGGCGAGCACAAACACGTCTTTACTGAACTGATCGCCAACGGGTTTATTCGGGCTCGAATCAACGGAACCGTAGTCGACCTGGATCATCCGCCCGAACTCGAAAAAAACAAGAAGCACAATATCGAAGCCGTCGTCGATCGCGTCCGCACCCGCGTCGAAATGCAACAACGACTGGCCGAATCTTTCGAGACAGCTCTGGACCTTGCTGGTGGAATCGCCATGATTGCTCGCCCGGATGACGCGGAAGGGGTGGACGATATTGTGTTTTCGTCACGTTTTGCATGCCCCCTTTGTGGGTATAGCATTTCCGATCTCGAGCCTCGATTGTTTTCGTTTAATAACCCAGCAGGTGCTTGCCAAGACTGCGACGGTTTAGGTGTCAAACAGTACTTCGACCCAGATTTGGTCGTAACGGATTCAGCAGCTTCCCTCGCGGAAGGTGCGATTCGTGGTTGGGATCGCCGCAATATTTATTACTTTCACCTGCTTTCGTCGCTCGCTTCACATTACAAATTCGAGCTCGAAACTCCATTCGGGCGCCTGAAGAAGAAACATAGAGAAGCGATTCTGTACGGATCCGGTGAGGAGCGAATTGACTTCAGTTACGTGAATGATCGAGGAGACACCATTAGGCGTCGCCACCGGTTTGAGGGCGTACTCCCGAATATGGAACGCCGCTTTCACGAAACCGAATCGAGCGTCGTTCGCGAAAATTTGCAGAAGTATTTGACCGTCAGGAACTGTCCCACCTGCCACGGCACCCGTTTGCGTACAGAGGCACGCCACGTTTTCATTAATGGAACTGCGCTGCCCGACGTAACAAGCGGGTCAGTTGAGGACACTTTAGAGTACTTCAACAAGCTCAAGCTAGATGGTCGGCGCGGGGCCATTGCAGAGAAAATCTTGAAGGAAATTCAGGCGAGACTGCAATTTTTGGTCGACGTCGGTCTCAATTATCTCAGTCTCGACCGCAATGCCGGTTCTCTGTCAGGAGGAGAAGCTCAACGAATCCGGCTAGCTAGTCAAATCGGCGCGGGGTTGGTCGGAGTGATGTACATATTAGACGAGCCGTCAATCGGTCTTCATCAGCGTGATAACGCTCGCCTCTTAAACACTCTCACCCATCTACGAGATTTAGGTAATACCGTGATTGTCGTCGAGCATGATGAAGAGGCCATCCGTACTGCCGATCATATCGTCGACATGGGTCCAGGCGCTGGTATCCACGGTGGCTCAGTCGTTGTGGCAGGGCCTCTTGACGCAATATTGAATTGCGCATCCTCAATTACCGGCCAATTTCTGTCTGGAAAGCGCTCTATAGAAGTTCCTCTAACTCGAAAGTCGTACAAAACATCCAAGAAATTGAGGTTAATCAACGCTCACGGACACAATCTCAAGAATGTGACCGTAGATATACCCACGGGACTATTTACCTGTATCACTGGAGTTTCTGGTTCGGGCAAATCAACTCTGATTAATCAGACGCTTTATCCGATCATTTCTAGAGCCCTCAACGGCACGAGTTCCGTTAACGCAAAGCCCTACCACGATATAGAAGGCCTTGAGCTTCTAGATAAGGTTGTCGCAATCGACCAAAGTCCAATCGGACGAACGCCTAGGTCAAATCCCGCGACTTATACCGGTCTTTTCACCCCCATCCGAGAGCTCTTTGCCCAGACGCAGGAGGCGAGAGCTCGTGGTTATAAGCCGGGTCGGTTCAGCTTTAATGTCAAAGGAGGCCGCTGCGAGGCGTGTCAGGGAGATGGCGTAATCAAGGTCGAAATGCATTTCCTTCCAGACGTTTACGTCCCCTGCGACTCCTGCGCCGGGAAACGTTACAACAGGGAAACGTTGGAAGTTCGTTATAAGTCAAAAAACATTCACGAAGTTCTCGATATGACGGTTGAGGAGGCATATTCGTTCTTCGAGGCAATACCCGTGCTTGCGCGGAAACTCAAAACGATCGTCGACGTAGGCCTTTCGTACATACACCTCGGACAGAGCGCAACAACTCTATCCGGTGGAGAAGCACAACGGGTAAAACTATCTCGCGAGCTTTCTAAACGAGGCACCGGTAAGACGCTCTATATTCTCGACGAGCCGACTACAGGGCTTCATTTCCTGGATATCCAACAACTCTTGGAAGTATTGCAACGTCTTCGAAATGACGGTAATACCATCGTTGTCATCGAACACAATTTAGACGTCATTAAAACGGCCGATTGGGTCATCGACCTCGGTCCTGAGGGAGGATCGGGAGGAGGCGAAATTATTGCTTTCGGTACTCCAGAAGACCTAGCTCTTCAGAAGAAGTCGCACACGGGACAATTCCTGAGTTCCATTCTTAGTGTCGTGTGACTTAAATTCCCTTAAATCTATAAAGCGCTTGAAAAATCGTATTGCTAGCGCGATTTATCCTCGTCGGTCTCTTGATCGGATACAGAATCGGCATCTTGATTAGCTAGCCCTGCTTGAGAAGCATCTTCCCCTTCTAAGTTCTCTGACGCTTCTGAATCTGCTTCGACTCGATTTTCCTCAGTGTCGCCGACTCTTTCGTCATCATCATCCGGGGTCAAAGCGGTTTCATGATCAAAGTCACCAAATTCCTCAGTGTTCATTTGACGACCTACCAATTCGACAAAAGCAAGTGGCGCCGAATCACCATGTCGAGCTCTAGTCTTTAAAATTCGAGTGTATCCACCGGGGCGATTTTCGTACCTCGGTCCCAACTCGCTAAAAAGCTTAGCCACCGCTAGCTTATCCCTAATACGAGAAAACGCGAGCCGTCGATTCGCTACCGAATCTACTTTCGCGAGCGTTATCAGAGGTTCCGCCAATCGGCGCAATTCCTTAGCTTTTGGCACCGTCGTTCTAATAATCTCGTGTTCGAAAAGCGAAACAGCCATATTTGCAAACATGGCTTTTCGATGGGCACTTGTGCGGCTTAGATGTCTTCCGCTTTTCTTATGTCTCATAGTGATCGCCCGATCCGTTCAAACGCGATTAATACTCACGTTACTGTAGTACCGGCTCTAAGACTGGCCGGAGGCCAATTTTCAAGACGCATACCAAGAGATAATCCCCGCGAGCTCAGAACTTCTTTTATTTCGGTTAACGACTTCTTACCCAAATTGGGCGTTTTCAATAATTCAACTTCCGTTCGTTGAATGAGATCTCCGATGAAATAGATATTTTCGGCCTTGAGACAATTGGCCGATCTAACAGTTAGCTCTAAATCATCGACCGGACGTAAGAGAATCGGATCAACTTCATCCTTAGCTTCCTCTACTTTCGAATCACTCCCGCTTTCCAGATCCACGAATACAGCCAGTTGTTGTTGGAGTACAGTTGCCGCCCTCCTTATCGCTTCTTCTGGGTCGACCGTCCCATTCGATTCGATATCAATAATGAGCTTGTCGAGGTCTGTGCGCTGTTCGACTCGGGCATTTTCTACTGAATAAGAAACTCGTCGCATGGGGCTATAAGTTGCATCGAGTCTAAGTACTCCTATGGGGCGCGTTTCATCTTCTTCATCACCCGTGTATTCGACGGCCGCGTATCCGAGACCTCGCGTGATCGTAGCTTCGAGATTAATTTCACCTTTATCGTTTAAAGTGCATATCTCGTGTTCTGGATTAGCGATTTCAACATCTTGAGTCAACCGAAAATCGGCAGCTGTCACCACAGCCGGGCCAGCCTTAGATAACGATATAGTCGCTTCGTCACCGTGATGAAGCTGCACGGCCACGCCCTTTAGGTTCAACAAAACGTTTAACACATCTTCTTGAACCCCTTCGATTGACGTGTATTCGTGTACGACTCCATCAATTTTCACTTCCGTGATCGCATAGCCGGGCATGGAAGATAGGAGAATACGTCGCAATGTATTACCCAATGTATGTCCGAACCCCCGCTCAAGGGGTTCTAACGTGATCCGGGCGCGCGTCGAGCTGATATCCTCGACATCAATCCGCTGGGGTGTCAGTAATTCTGTTGCCGACTGTGACATAGGTCATTTCCTCCGCGTACGGGGCTCCATGGAATATGAAAGCTCTTCGTCGAATAAGTTACTTCGAGTAAAGCTCCACGATGAGATTCTCATTGATTTCTGGGGGTAACTCAGATCTATCCGGATAGCGTTTGAAAACGCCTTCCATCTTCTCGATATTTATATCAACCCACTCGACATCCCCTCTCTGTGACGCGAGCTCCAAAGCCGATTGTATTCTGAGCTGGCCCTTCGATTGTTCACGAACGGATATAACGTCATTCGGATTTACTTGATACGACGCGATGTTGACACGTTCTCCGTTCACAAGGATCGCCTTGTGTGAAACGAGTTGACGCGATTCTGCTCGTGTCGACCCAAAGCCAACACGATAAACCACATTATCCAATCGACTTTCGAGAAGACGCAAAAGATTCGGCCCAGTTGCTCCCTTCTGACTATCGGCTTTCTTGTAATAGTTGCGGAATTGCTTTTCGAGAACTCCGTACATCCTTCGTACTTTTTGTTTCTCGCGCAATTGAACTGCGTAGTCGCTAAGTCTTTGACGCCTCGCTGAGCCATGCTGACCTGGAATCGTGTCCGCCTTACATTTCGAATCGAGCGGTCGAACCCCACTTTTCAAAAATAAATCCGTACCTTCCCTGCGAGACAGTTTGAGCTTAGGTCCGAGATATCTAGCCATGATTAATCCTTATCCCTAAACGCGTCTTTTCTTTGGCGGACGACAACCATTATGAGGAATCGGCGTCACGTCCGAGATGCTATTAATTTTTAACCCGGCGCCATTCATCGCACGGACCGCTGACTCACGACCAGGGCCGGGGCCCTTAATACACACATCGACGCTACTCATGCCATAAGCCTCAATTGTCGCCAACGCGACTCGTTCCGCGGCGACCTGAGCCGCAAATGGGGTGCTTTTCCTCGAGCCTCGAAACCCGGAACCACCAGCCGTCGCCCACCCTAGCGTATTTCCCTGTCGATCCGTAATCGTGATTATCGTATTGTTAAACGACGCATGCACATGGGCAACCCCATCGGCGACAGTCCGCTTGCCTTTTTTTACTGGTTGAACTTCTTGTACCTCAGCCATTCTTAATTCCTTACGAGGCGCTTGGCGCCTTTACGAGTCCGTGCATTGGTGCGAGTCCGCTGACCGCGCACCGGCAAGCCTCGTCGATGTCGAATTCCACGCGTGCACCCCAGATCCATCAAACGTTTAACGTGCATCGACTCTTCTCTTCGCAAATCGCCTTCTACCGGAAACTTATTGAGCTCATTACGTATCGCATCTAGATCATTTTCAGAGAGATCCTGAACGCGAACGGAAGGGTCGACTCCAGCATCATCACAAATCTTCTTCGCCGAGCTTCGTCCAATACCGTAGATGTACGTCAGCGAAATCACTGCGTGGCGGTTGTCAGGAACATTTATACCCGCAATTCTTGCCATTTCTATCCCTGCCTCTGTTTATGTCGAGGTTCTGTCTTACAAAGAACCCGCACGACGCCCTTTCGACGGACGATCTTACAATCTCTGCACATTTTCTTGACGGATGCTCTAACTTTCACGATCCATGATCCTTGTTAACGAGGGCGCTTCCCGTATCCCTTCAAGTTCGATTTTTCCATCAACTTTGCGTACTGACTCGACATGAGGTGCGATTGCACTTGCGACATGAAGTCCATTGCAACCACAACGACGATCAGCATTGCTGTACCACCGAGCTGAAAGCTGACATTAAAGAAAACGATCATCAATTCGGGTAATAGGCACACCGCGGTTACGTACAAGGCTCCGAAAACCGTCAAACGCGTCATCACATCATCAAGATACTTGGTCGTTTGTTGCCCGGGACGTATGCCAGGAACATAAGCCCCTTGCCGCTTGAGATTATCTGCCATGTCCTTCGGATCGAACTGAATGGCTGTGTAAAAAAAGCTAAAAAATATAATCCCAGCCGCAAAGACCAGAATATATAACGGCTGTCCAGGCGTTAAGAATAATGAAACATCTTGTAGCCAATCCCAACCAGGATTTTGGCCAAACCATTGCGCAATCGAAGTTGGCGCCATTATCAAACTACTAGCAAATATCGCCGGTATTACTCCTGCCATGTTTATCTTGAGCGGTAAATGGCTCGTCTGTGCTTGATAAAGGCGATTTCCTTGCTGTCGTTTCGCGTAGTTGACAGTAATACGACGTTGACCGCGTTCAATGAACACGACAAACCCAACAATTAGAAACGCAATGGCTCCAATTAGAAGTAATACGATTATATTGATATCGCCTTGTCTCGCTGCCTCGAACGCTTGACCAACCGCCGACGGAAATCCTGAAACGATGCCCGAAAAAATGAGCAGGGAAATACCATTACCAATTCCGCGCTCTGTGATCTGCTCGCCAAGCCACATAACGAATAGCGCGCCAGTAACCAGCGTCGTAATTGAAACGAAGTAGAACCCCGGGCCTGGACTGAAAGCCAACCCTTGTCCCGCCAATGTGCCCGTTAACGCCGTTCCCTGGACGAGACCTATCAACACCGTCCCGTACCGAGTGTATTGAGTGATCTTGCGCCGTCCCGCGTCGCCTTCTTTACGCAATTGATTGAGCGACGGATACATCATGGTCATCAAATTCATGATGATGCTCGAGGTAATGTACGGCATCGGGCCAAGAGCAAGGATGCTCATCCGTTCTAGTGCCCCACCCGAAAACATGTTGAACACGTCAAGGATCCCGCCTTGATTTGCTTCAAATAGACTACGTAACTGATCCGGGTTAATCCCGGGCACCGGGATATGGGTACCGATTCGGTATACGAGCAACGCAAAAAAAACAAAAAATAGCCGGCCACGAAGCTCAGAGAGCCCCGATTCAACACCCGCTAGTCCTTGTGTCGTCGTTGCCATTATTTCTCGCGACTAACGCTGGTCCTCGATTGTTCCGCCCATCTTCTCAATGGCCGCTCGGGCACCCTGAGTCACACTGAGTCCCTTAATCGTAACCGCCCGATGGATCTCTCCCGACATGAAGACCCGCGCTCGCTTAACGTCTTTCGACAGGACATTCGCAGCTTTAAGTGAATCGAGTGTGATTTCATCTCCGGCTACTCTAACCAGTTCCCCAACCCGAACCTCAGCCGTAACTGCTCCAATTCTTGAACGAAACCCGAACCTCGGGACACGGCGCTGAAGAGGGAGCTGCCCGCCTTCAAACCCGATCCTCACTTTCCCGCCAGAACGCGATTTTTGTCCTTTGTGGCCGCGTCCACAGGTTTTTCCCTGCCCAGCCGATATACCTCGACCCAATCGTTTACGCTGCTTGCGGCTCCCTCGGCGAGGCTTGATATCGTTAAGCCTCACTAATTACCTCCACCGACTTTAATCAGATAATCAATTTTATCGATCATTCCACGAACGGACGCCGTATCTTCAACCTTGACTTCATCACCAATTCGTCTCAAGCCCAGCCCCGCGACACAGGCTTTGTGTCTCTTTAAACGACCCGTGGGGCTCTTAATAAGTTTGATTGTTACCGTCTTAGCCGCCATGAGCTTACGACACCAGTTCGCTAAAGGTTTTGCCGCGTTTCGCCGCGACGTCATCGGGTGACCGCATATTACAGAGACCTTTGTAAGTCGCCCTGACAACGTTTATCGGACTCGTGGACCCGTAACATTTTGCTAAGACATCGCGAACTCCAACCGCCTCGAGAACAGCCCGCATGGTTGCACCGGCAATCACTCCCGTACCTTCAGAAGCAGGTTGCATATAGATAGTTGACGAACCATGCCTGGCCGTAATCGGATACCAAAGCGTGTTCCCATTCAGCTTAACGTCGACCATGCCGCGACGAGCAGACTCCATTGCTTTCTGAATGGCGAGGGGTACTTCACGCGCTTTGCCGCGCCCAAATCCAACCCGACCTGCACCGTCTCCAACAACCGTCAACGCAGTAAAACCAAAAATTCGGCCACCTTTAACTACTTTCGCGACTCGATTGACTTGAACTAGTTTTTCAACGATGCCTTCTTCTTTAATTTCTTCTGAATAGGCCATGTTTAAAACTCCAATCCACCTTCGCGCGCCGCAACTGCAAGCGCCTTTACCCGACCATGGTATTTGTATCCTGATCGGTCAAAGGCAACTGCAGCAATCCCAATTTCTTTCGCCCTTAACGCAATTAAATCTCCAACCTTGCCAGCCGCTTCAACATTCCCCGTTTTACCTCCACGCAAACTCGGATCAAGTGTCGACGCTTGAGCAAGGGTGCGGTCCCCTTCAGGCGATACAACTTGCGCATACATGTGCTTGGCTGATCGATGCACCGTCAATCTTGTCACGCATTTTTCCCGCATTCGCATTCGCCCTTTCCGAGCGCGCCTCATTCGCGATCTTGTTTTTGAATCCATTCTTACTTCTTTTTAGCCTCTTTCCGACGTACCCGCTCTCCAACGTAACGAACGCCTTTGCCTTTGTACGGTTCTGGCGGTCGATAGGCTCGTATCTCCGCAGACACCTGCCCGACTAGCTGTTTGTCGATTCCGCTCACCACTATTTCCGTCTGACTAGGAGTCGTGATCTCAATGCCCTCTGGAATTTGATAATCAACCGGATGTGAGAATCCAAGTTGCATCGTCAATTTCTTTGCTCTTGCCTGTGCCCTATATCCAACCCCCATCAATTCCAGTCTCTTTTCCCACCCTTCGTTAACACCTTGAACCACGTTGTTGACAAGTGCTCTAGCAGTTCCCGCCATAGCCCACCCTTCTCTCGAATTCGCTTTGAAGACCAGTTCATTATCGATATGTTCGACTTCAACATTGCCTCTTAAAGGAATTGTCAATTCGCCTTTACTCCCTTTCACACTTATGCCGGCCTCGGTGACATTCGCTTCAACACCCTTTGGCAATTCGACCGGATTTTTCGCTACACGCGACACGTCAACCTCTCAAAAAACGGTGCAAAGTACTTCCCCGCCAATACCTTCTCGGCGAGCCGCTTGATCTGTCATAACACCTCTGTCTGTGCTCACGATCGCGACTCCCAGGCCGCCCTTGACTCGCGGTAAGCCCTCGGCATCTCGATAGATTCGCAATCCTGGACGACTAATTCGAGCAATTTCTTCGATCACTGGAATACCCTCATGGTATTTGAGCGAGATCAATAACTCGGGTTTGACGTCGCCTTCTACACGAAAATCTGAGATATAACCCTCATCCCTAAGCACCTCACAGATCGCAACCTTTAATCCTGAACTGGGCATAGCGACATCGATGCGACTCGCGAATTGCGCATTACGAATCCTCGTCAACAGGTCTGCTATCGGATCTTGTAAACTCACGGCTACCAACTTGCCTTAACTAGTCCGGGGACGTCCCCACGCATGGCCGCCTCTCTTAGTTTCGTGCGAGCCAATCCAAACTTTCGATAAACGGCCCTCGGGCGACCCGTAATTCCACATCGACGTTGCTGTCGCACAGGGCTCGCATTCCGGGGTAATTTTTGTAGCTGTATTTGAGCATCCCACAATTCATCATCAGTCGCGGAACGGTTGTTGATAATCTCCTTAAGGGCAGCTCTTTTAGCCGCATATTTAGCGACGGTCCGCGCACGTTTCTTTTCTCGTTCGATCATTGAGAGCTTTGCCATGATCAGTCCCTAAAAGGAAAATTGAAGGCCCTAAGTAACTCGAGCCCGGCTTCGTCTGTTTCAGCAGTATTTGTGACCGCTACGTCTAGACCACGGATTTTGTCAATTTGATCGTAATCGATTTCCGGGAACACAATTTGTTCTGCGATACCCATCGAAAAGTTCCCATTCCCGTCAAACGAATGGGGGTTTAATCCACGGAAGTCCCGCATACGCGGAATGGCAATACTAATCAGCCGTTCGAGAAATTCATACATGCGTTCACGACGTAGGGTTACTTTACAACCAATCGGATAACCCTCGCGAATCTTAAATCCAGCCTCCGACCTACGGGCCTTAGTTATCAAGGGCTGTTGACCCGAGATTCGGCTCAGATCGCTAATTGCACTATCCATGATCTTTCGATCCCCGAGAGCCTCACCCACGCCCATATTAAGGGTGACCTTCGTAAGACACGGTACTTGCATGGAGGAGCTATATCCATGTTGCTTCTGCAGTGCCGGACGAATTTCTTGAATGTATTTTTCTTGCAACGAATTCATCTACCCATCAACCAATCTTTCGTCTGACTGAAAAACTCGCACCTTTTCCCCGTCGACTGTTCTGATACCGACTCGATCTGCGGCGCCGGTCGCGTCGTTATACATTGCTATGTTAGATACATGAATTGGTGCCTCGAGATCGACGATTCCACCACGTTCCCCCGACTGAGGATTTCCGCGCTGATGTTTCTTAACTAAGTTCACCCCAGAAACAACGACACGATCGTTGGCTAATATCTCGACGACGGCTCCCCTTTTGCCCTTGTCTCGTCCGGCGATGACAATAACTTCATCTTCTTTACGCAATTTCCTCATTCGTTTTACCGTGTCACAACACTTCGGGCGCGAGCGAAATAATTCGCATGAAATGCTCTGTACGCAGCTCTCTAGTGACAGGACCAAAAATCCGAGTTCCGATGGGCTGAAGTTGCGGATTCAATAGCACGGCGGCATTTTGATCAAAACGGATCAGAGAACCGTCGCCACGCCTCACACCTTTCTTAGTGCGAACGACGACCGCGTCCATGACCTGTCCTTTACTAACTCTTCCACGTGGGATCGCCTCTTTAACAGAAACTTTTATGACATCACCAATCCCCGCGTATCTTCGGTGCGAACCGCCTAGTACTTTGATGCACTGGACACGACGGGCGCCGCTGTTATCAGCAATTTCGAGCATCGTTTCCGCTTGAATCATCCCGCGTCCGCCCCGACAGCACGTTCGTCAATAGACTCTAAACGCCAACTCTTTGTTTTCGAAAGAGGCCGTGTTTCGACGACACTGACAGATCACCGACCTTGCACTCATTGTTTTCATCGTGAGCCGATACCTTGGCGGATCGACGAATGTATTTCCCGTAGATAGGGTGCTTCACTTGGCGTTGGATACGAACAACAACCGTTTTGTCCATGCCGTCCGAGACCACGACACCCGAAACGACTCGATTCTTACGCTCGGACATCTTGCTTCTCTCTAATCAACGTTTTTACCCGTGCAATATCCCTTTTCGTTTCCCCCATGAGATGAGTTTGGGGTAATTGCTCACTCGCCCGATGCATACG
>Ga0066372_10000308_pt1 | contig 17862 bp, 13 predicted proteins | sample Knorr_S15_td_250_FD_77011 | JGI IMG/M metagenome (GOLD analysis project Ga0066372, IMG submission 77011) | Marine microbial communities from Southern Atlantic Ocean transect - Knorr_S15_td_250_ad_251m_LV_A | ecosystem: Environmental > Aquatic > Marine > Oceanic | place: Southern Atlantic ocean... | reverse complement strand
CTTGCAACATCTCTCCGGTCCGACCGAGGGCCTGCTGAAACGTCATCACCCCATCGGAGATGCACAGGACCGATGCCACACCGTGGTCGTATAGTTCTTCATGTCCTTCCCCTAAACTGCCCGCCAGCAACACCGTGGGTACCCCGTAGGCTTTGGCATGTCGTGCCACTCCCACAGGGGCCTTATCGAACACGGTAGAAAGGTCAGCCCGCCCCTCGCCAGTGAACACCAGATCGGCGCCCTCCAAGTGGCGGTCAAAGTCGAGGACCTGACAGACCATGTCGATTCCTGATCTTAGGTTTGCTCCAGCAAAGGCGATCAGTCCAGCTCCAAGCCCACCTGCCGCACCAGCGCCAGGAATATCCAGAACATCTTGCCCTGTATCCCTTTTGACGACCTGAGCGAAGCGGACCAGGGCGGCATCCAATTCAGTAACCACTTCTTTAGATGCCCCTTTCTGCGGCCCGAATATCGCCGACGCGCCGGTGGGTCCGCATAAAGGGTTGGTCACGTCGGTCGCGCCGACTATCTCTATGCCCGATAAACCAGCGATAACACCCGAGGTGTCGATACGGTCCAGTCTTGCCAGAGAGGCCCCGCCCGAAGGCAAAGTACGGCCGGCCGCATCTAAAAACTTGACCCCCAGGGCTGTGGCCATGCCGGCCCCGGCGTCGTTGGTGGCGCTCCCGCCCAGCCCAACGATCACCCGGTTAAAACCCCTCTCTACCGCTTCTAAAATCAATTGGCCAGTGCCCAATGTTGTGGTCGTTTTGGGATTTCGGCGGCCCGTAGGCACCATGGCCAATCCGGAAGCCCTGGCCATCTCGACGACAGCCGTTCGCCCGTCACCCATCACGCCCCATTGGGCCTCCACTTGCTGGTTGATCGGGCCGGTTACCGTGCTGGTAAATATCTCGCCCCCAGTGGCGTCCACCAAAGCGTGCAGCGTTCCATCGCCACCATCAGCCACTGGCAGCAACACTGTCTCAGCATCAGGAACGGCCGCAGCTACGCCTCGTGAAATGGCTCTGGCCGCTTCCAGGCCAGAGATGCCGCCCTTGAATCCTTGCGGAGCGATTATCACTTTCATATCAGTCGAATCAGAGGTAGAACATGCCTGGTCCACAGCTCAGCCATTATACACGCCAGGATACCCATCCCAGGACGCCTTTGTTACAATCAATACCGTCGCTTCGAGCCTGACCGATTACATAGTGGGAACGGGGCACTGTTGGAGATTACCTTATGCCCTCGAAAGAGGAATTAAAGCGCAGCGCAGCAGAAATCATCGACTCTAAAGCCGATGAACTGGTCGCCCTGGCCAAAACGATTCTAGCCCACCCAGAACCCGGGTTCCGCGAGGTCAAGACGGCCAAGTTGGTGGCCGAGCAGTTCGGCGCGCTGGGTCTACAACCTCGGAGCGGACTGGCCGTAACCGGTGTGCGGGCCGACGCATCCGGCACCGCCCCCGGCCCGACCCTGGCCATACTGGGCGAATTGGACTCGTTGATAGTTGCAGATCACCCACACGCCGACTTGGAGACCAACGCGGCCCACGCCTGTGGGCACCATTGCCAGATCGGCATGATGCTGGGCGCAGCCGCCGCTCTGACCAACCCTAACGTTCTGGACTCCCTGTCCGGACGCCTGGCGTTCATGGCGGTTCCAGCAGAAGAATACATAGAAATCGAATACCGCGACGGACTACGCCGGGACGGAAAGATCGAGTTCTTGGGCGGCAAACCCGAACTAGTGCGACTAGGTGAGTTTGACGACATCCACCTGGCCATGATGCTCCACACCACCAGTAACCCAGCCGAAAAGCAGATTTGCATCAGCAACACCAACAACGGGACAGTAGCCAAGCGCATCCAATTCATCGGCCGCGCTTCCCATGCCGGCGGCGCGCCGCACCTTGGCATTAATGCCCTGAACGCCGCCACTATGGCCATGACCGCCATCAATTTCAACCGTGAGACCTTCCGGGACGAAGACAGTATCCGCGTCCATCCCATCATCACTAAAGGTGGAGAAGCTGTGAGCGCCGTCCCAGCCGATGTGCGGATGGAGACCTTCGTTCGGGGTCGCACCCTTGAAGCTCTGATGGACGCCAACACCAAGGTGGACCGGGCGCTTCGGGCCGGCGCAATGGCGGTAGGAGCGCAGGTCAAGATTCAGACCATCCCCGGCTACATGCCACTCCAACAGAACCACGGCATGGCTGATATATTCCGGGCCAACGCGACTGAGTTAGTAGGCGAAGAGAACGTCGGCTACGTGGACCACCGTGGCGGCTCAACCGACATGGGAGACATCAGCCACCTGATGCCTGTGATCCACCCATACGTTGGCGGCGCAACAGGGCTGGGCCACGGTGCGACTTACGTGATCGAAGACTACGGGTTGGCCGTGATAAAGGGCGCAAAAGCCTTGGCGTACACCGCCATAGACCTCCTGGCCGACAACGCATCCCACGGCAACACCATCGCAGGGGGGCAACGCCCTGACATGTCCATCCCAGAATACTTGAAATTCATGCGTGACTTCGCGTCTGAAGAGACTTTCGACAACTGATCGCGCCTACCATATGACAAATCAAAACTTTTCACCTAAGGCATCGTGGTTATGACCTCACCTCCTCTTTCTGTAGATGAACTGAAAAAACGCGCATGCGAGACCATCGAGCGGCACAAGGAAGAGATCGTTGACGTCGCGCAGCAGGTACTGGCCACCCCCGAAGCCGGGTTCCGGGAGACCAAGACCGCCCAACTGGTCGCCCAGAAGTTCCAGGAGATGGGCATCCAGCACGAGAGCGGCTTGGCTATAACCGGTCTGAAAGGGCGCATAGCCGGAGGCGCTGGCCCGGGCCCTGCGGTCGCCGTGATCGGAGAACTCGATTCTCTGGTGGTCACCAAACACCCCCATGCCGACCCTGAAACCGGGGCGGCCCACGCCTGCGGCCACCATTGCCAGATAGGCATGATGCTGGGCGCGACCATGGGACTGCTAACCCCTGAAGTGGTATCCCAGCTCTCGGGTTCGATTGTGCCGTTTGCGGTTCCTGCTGAAGAATTCATCGAGGTGGAACAGCGGCTTGAGATGCGGGACCAAGGCAACCTTGAGTTCCTGGGCGGCAAACAAGAACTGATCAAGCTGGGGCATTTCGATGATGTGGACATGGCCATGATGTGCCACACCGCCAGCGACATGGGCGAGCGCCGGTTCGCCATGGGTGGCACCAGCAACGGCCACGTGGTCAAGTTCGTGAGATACATCGGCGTCGGAGCCCATGCCGGCAGTCTCCCCCATAGGGGCGTCAACGCCCTAAACGCGGCCTCGTTCGCCATCCAGGCCATCAACGCACTCAGAGAGACCCACCGCGCAGACGACACCGTCCGCATCCACGGTATAATGACCAGAGGCGGAGAGGCAGTCAGTGCCGTGCCATCGGACGTGAGACTAGAATGGCGCGTTCGCTCATCCACACCCAAGGTGGTCGTGGAGAACTCCGAGGCAGTGGACCGTTGCTTCCGGGCAGGAGCGCTCGCCGTGGGCGCGAAGGTGAACATCACGACCATCCCCGGCTATCTGCCCATGCGCCACGACACAAAACTGCAGGACATCTTCCGGCGAACAGCCGTTGATCTGCTGGGAGAACCGGCGACCCTGGTGATGCCGGCGCGCCGTAACCGGGGCGGTTCCACAGATATGGGAGACCTGAGCCACCTCATGCCAGCCTGCCATCCTTACGCAGCCGGAGCGGTCGGACCCGGGCACAGTAGCGAGTACGTCATCACGGATTACGAGTCTGCTGTAATCGTTCCCGCCAAGATTATGGCCATGGTAGTGATCGATCTGCTGGCCAATGGGGCCACGAAGGCCAAAGAAGTCAAAGCCAACCACCGGCCTCTGATGTCCAAACAGTCCTACGTCAAGTTCCAGAGGGAACGCGCGGAAGTAAGCGAATTCGACGGGACGGCTTAGCTCAGACCCCTAGGCCAAACATTACAGCGCCGGCCAGCAGCGGTATAGTCAGATTGTCATCAGGCGGACTAGATGCCAACTCTATCAAACCAGCCACTGCAGCTCCGATCCAAAGCGCCCAATGATGGTCTACGCCGTCAGCTGCCAGCAGCACTGTCAACGTTGCGCACCCAACTCCAATGAATGCTGCCGTCCCGAAGGGTGACTTTCCATACAGTCTGGGTCCGGGCATATCTTTGCCGACTATCGCCGCCGCCGGATCACCTAAGGACAAGAAGAACATCACCGGGATGGCCACGTCTTTCCCAAAGATCAAAAACGCAAAGAAGGCGGCGATGACCATGTAAGTGGCCCCAGTGATGTGGGCGACCTCATCTTGCTTCAGGAGTGGCCCCAACAAACGGGTGAATATCAAGTTCAGCCGCTCGATTCTGAACCGAACCAGATCCAAAACTAGACCACCGGCGGCCAGCACTGCCAAGCTCCAAATCATAGCCGTTTCGGAGACGAAGATGCCTGCCAGTGGTATGGACGAACCGGCGAAGATGTGGAATAGCCTTCGCCAGACCGAGGGAGGAGGGCCAGGGAAATCTCTCCTCTCACCGCCAAAGACCAGTATGTCCAGAAACCAGCTCATCTACTCTCTCGTCGGAAAATAGATTAGATTCTAACCCGCCGCCAGAAGTAGCGACAGGGCTATGAGCAGCCTCTAGGGGACAGATTAACCAATAGGGCCCCGAAGACTAGAAACGTACGGTTATGCTATCCCCTGCACGCCACCTCAGGGTCCTGATCTCGGTGCCTTCGGGGATGTCAAAGATCATCCAGCCGTCTATAGACATGTCCTTGGGCAGGTTGAAAGATCCTTCCAAAAAGAGGATGTTGTTCTCTCGCTGTTTCCGGATCGAGCTCGCCTCTTCCACCAGTATCTGGGCCTGCTGTAGATCGCCATTCTCCCCGCTGCACTGATATCCGAATGTCCCCGGTTGGTCGAAGCTCGTGGAGACCATCCCTCCTGGCGCAAGCTGGAGCAGGTCGTTTCCGAGTCCGGTTGTAACACCGGGCAGGAACTGGATGGATGCCTCAGTATCTCCGGAGTTGATCCATTGGACGCTAGTCCCCGCGCTCGTCACGACACGGGCATGGTCAGTACATTCACCGCCATCCAGCGTTACAGTCGTGTCGCCTTGGCCTCGCTTGTCCAGAAATACTGTGTTGGACACGCTGATGGGTTGAAAATCGTCCTGAAAGAACCCTTCAAGTAAGGCTGCATGCTGGTCAGCCACTACAACCGTGTTCATCGCAATATGGTTGTCGATACGGAAGCGCATCAAGAGCAATTCCTGGCCCTCTTTCGAGGGTTGGAGCCGCCACTTGCGCACAACATCTTCGGTGTCTATGGTCGAGTAACGAAGTTCGTCGCTGCGTTTCATCTCCATGACGTTCAGGGTCAATATCCTGCCTTCGTGGAATTGGCCCAACGCAGAAGATGTGTCGCTGCAAGCCGTCAGCACCAAGGGCATCAAGACTAGAATCAGGGGGAGAAACGAGCGCTTAGAAATCAAGCAGGTACTCCGGACAACTCAAGATTAGGGTCTGGTCTTCTCAAGGTTATATGAGGAAAAGCAGCGGAAGGCAGCCGCTTCACGAGCCTGCTGTGGTCAGGCTGGGTAACTGGCGAAGGCGCTGGACCAGGTCAACCAGCACTCCCAGCAGATAGTCGATCTCTTTTTCCTTATTTTCCCGGCCTAGTGTGAGTCTAAGGCTGCCTCGAGCAACTTCTGCCGACTGACCCAAGGCCAACAACACGTGGGAGGGCTCCAACGATCCGGAACTGCATGCACTGCCACTGGAAGCGGCTATTCCAGCCATATCCAGGCCAAGCAGGATGGGCTCTCCCTCAACTCCAGTGAAGGAGAAGTTGGCGTTGTTGGGCAGTCTTTGAGTGGCGTGGCCGTTCAGGCGGCTACCTGGTATATGCTCCAACACCGATGCGATAATCTTGTCCCTGAGGGCCGAGCAGCGCTGGCCGGTCTCCTCCCTAGTGACGTCGGCGGTTTCAAGGGCCAAAGACAATCCGATGATTCCTGGTATGTTCTCCGTGCCCGACCGGCGCTCCCGCTCCTGTCCGCCGCCGTGGATCAATGGCAGATAGGGGGTTCCTCGTTTTATGTAGAGTACCCCCGTCCCTTTGGGGCCGTGAAACTTGTGCCCCGACAGGCTTAGCAGGTCCACACCTAGTTCAGTCACGTTCAGGGAAAGATACCCAGCCGCCTGCACGGCATCAGTGTGGAATACGATGGTGCGAGACAATTCTTCAGCACGCTTCTTGATAGCCTTGGAAATCTCCGAGATGGGGTTAATGGTGCCGATCTCGTTATTGCCGTACATGATTGTGACCAGGGTCGTGCGCTCGTTGATGGCGTTATACACGGACTCGGGCTGCACCATGCCATCAGAGTCGACCGCTAGATAGGTGACTTCGAAGCCCTGGGATTCCAAGTATTGGCAGGCGTGCAGTACTGCGTGGTGCTCCACACTAGAGGTGATAATGTGATTTCCGGTCTCATGCAGCCCTGTTGCGACCCCTTGGATGGCAGCGTTATCAGACTCGGTGCCACCGCCGGTGAAAACCACTTCTCTAGGGCGGCAATTTAGTACTCCAGCTACCCGCTCCCGGGCTTCGTCCAGCGCATAACGAGCTTCTTGACCTACCGTGTGGAGACTGGATGGGTTCCCGAAGTGTTCGTTGAAATAGGGAATCATAGCCTCAAGGACCTTCAGATCCAGGGGCGTAGTGCCCGCATGGTCCATGTAAACTGTGCCTTCAACCGTCATGTTTATCCGTATATCCATCAGCCATCAAGGCCGAGATTTGTTGGTGACACCATTTTAGCATAGCTAACTTTAGACAGCTCAGTGTCACAGGTCCTTTAAGTTTGAGTGGGAATAGCTCAACTTAATGTCTGTAAGCCCGTTGATACGGGTCTACTTAGGAGAGCTGTCTTTTGCCATAGAGAATAGAAACATGCCGATAAGCCCCAGCCATATACCATCTACCAGTTAGGTGCGTACCGCCATAAGCACTCCTCCCAACACCATAGAGATACCGAAGACCTGGCCCATACCCGTGGCGATCTGAGTTGCCTTATGGTGATTGCCGGTAAAACCCCAGATTAATGCCCGCAGCAAACGTCCGCCGTCCAGAGGATAACCGGGCACAAGGTTGAACATCCCCAGGCCGAAATTCGTCCACACCAGTAGCAGCAGCACTATCTCCAACGGAGAATCTCCACGACCGAGCAGATACCAGGCTACTGCAAACATCGCTGCCAGAACTATGCTTATCAAAGGGCCGACCAGAGCGACGACAAACTCCGTAAGAGGGCGTAGAGGCTCCTGTTCCAGGCGTGACACTCCGCCAAATATAAAAAGGGTTATGCCGCGGACCGGAATGCCTCTGCAGAGGGCCATGACGCTGTGGCTCAGTTCGTGGGCTAACACTGATAGGAAGACCAGCAATACGGTAATTATGGCCACCCCCCAACGCTGGGCCAACGGCCAATGCGATCTGGTATCGTCGAATTGTCCCGCAAGCAGATAGGTAAGCAGCAGAAAAGCGAGGAGCCAACTGATGTTGACCTCGATGGGGATGCCGAGTACCCGACCCAAACGAAGTGATGCTCTCATTGATCTAAGACCTACAAAAGTGAAAGAGCGACTTCAGCGTCTCACATCGGCTAGCAACTCTGCTACTGCCAGTCAACCGGTAAGATCGGATCAGGCCGGTCGAACTGTCTCCCCGCAAGCGTATGCCGCAAGTTTGTAGACCAATTTCGCTGCCGTGTACGAACAGGCAGGAGGCCCATCGGCAGGCGCCAATTCACAGACGTCGAACCCTACAATACGCTTGGTCTCAGCCACTTTACCCAGCAACGACACCAGTTGATGCCAGGCCATCCCACCCGGCTCCGGAGTGCCTACCGCCGACATCACGGCCGGATCCAGAACGTCAAGGTCCACGCTCACGTAAACGGTATCGCTGAGATTGTCCAGCACTATCTCCGACCCATTGGCTTGAGGATTAGGGTCCCAGTACCACACCGAAATATAGTTATCGCGAATGAATTCGTGCTCCTCTTGGCAGAGGCTGCGGACTCCGGCCAACACTATGGGGCAACATTCATAAGAGCGACGGGCGGCGGAGGCGTGACCGTAGGGCGTTCCCATGTACTCGTCGCGGAGATCAGCATGGGCGTCCAAGTACAACACTGAAAGATCCGGATGGGCTTCCACATGGGCTTGAACCGAGCCTATGGTAATGGAATGCTCTCCTCCCAGAAGCCCAACAGTCTTTCCGAGGCCGATATAAGAGGTCACCACGTCTTTAATCCGGCGGGCCATCTGACCTGGCCCGGCCATTTGGGGCTCCAATGCGCCCGTAGTGTGGATTCCAATCTCCGAGACATCAAGACCAAGCTCAAAGTCGTAATCTTCTAGGCCATAGGACGCCCTGATCATTGCCTCTGGGCCGTCCCGAGACCCACTGCGAAATGAGGTCGTGCTGTCATAAGGGACTGGAATCAGGGCCACCCTGGCCGTATCAAGGGAGGACTGCTCCTGGGGTAGGGCGAGGAAGTTGCGAGGAATCAAGGACGAACTCGAGCCAGATCCCGATTCAGGCAAAATGCTGGCCCGTTCCGCCTGCTTCGAGGACGGCGCGCTGTTCCTGGGCTTCAGCCAGGCCATGGCGTTCGTCCAGCCATTCCAGACCGCGCTCTAAGACCCAGGTCTTAACCTCGGTTAGGTCGAACAATTCTCTAACATCTTCAAGCGCCCGCTCGTGGTTGAAGGGCTGACAAGAAAAGATGTCTATGTTTATGTAGTCCTTACGGGGAAAGGTATGGACGCTGATATGGCTCTCGGCGATGATCACGAAACCAGACACACCGGAGTCCTCCGGTTTAGGGGCCTCGTACCGTAGGACTTTGGGCTCGGTAATACGAGTCATATCCAAAGAATCAGGGTATTGGTACAAGAAATCACGTACCAGGTCGTCGTCCCACATCTTGTCGATATCTCCGCCGTAACCGTCGATAACCAGGTGCATCCAACCTCCAAAAATTATGCGAGTAGCAACGCTATGGATAGCCGAAATAACACGTTTGTGCTCCTTGGCAAATCCAGTTGTATAGAATATCATCACATGTGGCCCAGCACAATCAGACTGAGACCGGCCCGCCCAGGCGTGCCTAACCGCGTGATATAACTTGCATCCTGACATGATTCAGGCAGAAGGTCTGACCCACTACTACGGTCCGTACCCTGCGATTCAGGACGTCAATTTTGGCGTCAGAAAGGGCGAGATTCTAGGATTTCTAGGCCCCAATGGCGCAGGTAAGACGACCACAATGCGTATCATCACGGGCTTCATGCCCCCGACCCGAGGAACCGTGACACTGGACGGGTTCGATGTGGTGGAACAATCCTTGGATGCCCGACGTCGAGTGGGCTATCTCCCCGAGACTGTACCTCTGTACACGGACATGTCGGTGAACGGCTATCTCAAATATATGGGCACCCTTAGGGGCATGCCACCCAAGGACATAAAAGCTCGCCTGGGCGACGTGATTGATGTATGTCGTCTGGGCGACTACCGGAAGACCCAGATAGGGAAGCTCTCAAAGGGTTTCCGGCAGCGAGTTGGCATCGCGCAGGCCATAATCCACCAGCCTCAGGTACTGGTGCTTGATGAGCCAACCATCGGAATCGACCCCATCCAGGTTGTCGAGACTCGCCGGTTGATCAAAGACTTGGGCAGTGAACAGACCGTCGTATTGAGCAGCCATATCCTCCCCGAAGTAAGCATGCTCTGCGATCGAGTCTTGATAATAAATGAAGGCCGCATAGTTGCGGAAGACACCCCTAAGAACCTGGCTGAAGGGCTCCAAGGAGTGGACCGACTTGAGGTAGAGGTCGGTGGGCCAGCTGCCGAAGTGCTTCCGGTCTTGAGGGCCATAAGCGGTGTGAATGAAGTCAACCACATCAACCAGGACGGCCGCCACACCTATATAATCCAAGCCCAGTCCGGGCAAGACCTGCGAGACGCTATCTCTCAAGAGATCGTCAGCAACGGGTGGAGCCTTAGGGGGCTCCAGATGGTTGGAATGAGTCTGGAAGAGATCTTTCTCCGCCTCACCACCCACGAGGAGTTGTAGGGATGCGGACGGCCCAAGCAGTGGCTTGGAAAGAAATTCAGATCTATTTCAGCAGCCCAACCGCATACATAGTTGGCCTGATATTCCTGGCTTTGACCGGGTTCTTCTTCACCCAAGACCTGGGCGACCCATTCCCAGAAGCAACTCTAGTTCCATTCTTTAACGGCGCCATAGTCATGTTCATATTGCTGGCACCGGCTCTAACCATGCGGTTGTTAGCCGAAGAAAGCAAGTTGGGCACCATAGAACTTCTCCTGACCTCACCTGTCCGTGACTGGGAGATTATAGTGGGCAAATACGTTGCTAGCCTGACCTTCTTCCTAGTCTTGGTGGCCTTGTCGTTCTTCTACGCCATCCTACTCTTCGTGTACGCCGACCCAGACCCAGGTCCCATCTATGCCGGGTATCTGGGGTTCATATTGTACGGAGCAGCAGCCTTGGCAGTGGGATTGCTCACCTCTACCATGACCAACAACCAGATCGTGTCGGCGGTGGTGGCCATGGGCATATTACTGGCCCTGTTCTTCGCTGACCGGGCCTTCGGATCCGTAAGCGGTAAGGCTGGTGAGATCATCGGAGAGATCGGCGTCCGAGGGCATTTCGACGATTTCTCACGGGGTGTAATTGACACCTCAAACATCGTTTACTTCATCAGCGTCGCTGTGTTCTTCCTGTTCCTGTCCATGAGAACCTTGGAATCCCGCAGGTGGCGGTAGTATGGCTACCCCTTCGAATCCCGATTCGGACGGTCTAGAACAGGAGGACCAACGGCCAAGGGATTGGCGCCGGAGACCACGTTCTGAGCGCACTGCCCCTCAAACGGATGCCGCCCAACAAGCTCAACCTCGAGTCGCAGAGACAGACGAAGAACTCTCCCGACCACTGATAACTTTCTTCGAGCCAGCCCTAGACCTGATCGCTCTCTATAGCGGGCCACTGATTCTCGCAGGCGTCATTGCCCTCGTCACCGGCATCGCGGTGGTCGCTTTCATCAGTTCCATGCGGCTCTATGGCTACATCGATATCGTTATTGGAGGGGTATTACTAGGCGGTGTTGGGTCTGTCTTATTCAGCAACGTACTGACTGCGTTCCTGAGTCGCACCGGCCGTTACGGGGCAAATACCCTGATCTTGGTTGGCGCTTTCACTGGAATAATCATAGTGACCAACGTAATCTCATTCGAGAACAACAGCCGGATGGACGTCACCGCCACTAACCAGTTCAGCCTTGGCAACCGCACCAAAGATGTCCTTAGTAACCTAAGTGAGGACGTTCGCGCCACCGCTTTCTACAAGGACGAAAAAGACACCGATACACCCGACTTGGCCGTTAGGCGCAACAAGGTACTGAATACCCTGGAAGAGTTCGACTCCCGCTCCAGTAAGTTCACCTACCGTGTCGTAGACCCAGACCTAAAACCGGAGATAGTAGGCAAATTCTTCGGCGCACGTCCAGCCGGTTTTGTGACAGAGATCGTAGTAGTGGAAGGCATGGACAGTGGACAGTTCGATGTTCTCCAACCCACCGACGCCAGCTACACCGAACTGGAACAAGACTTGGTCACCAGCACTCTAGTGGCCACCGGCAGCGAAAAGAAGGTGATCTACTTCCTTTCCGGGCACGGCGAACGTGACATCAACGGACCGCTCTCCGATGGCTATGCCGCTGTGCGCTCCGGACTGGAGGGCGACAATTACCGCGTGGAAGAACTCTTCTGGGAGCCAGCTGATCTCGAGGTAGAAGTACCCCTGGATGCCGCTCTCCTGGTGATTGCCGGCCCAACTTCAAGCCTGCCGGAACCTCATGAAACTGCACTTGATCAATTTCTAGAAGGACTACAACGAGACGGCACCCGCCGAAGAGAACATGGGCGGATGATCTTCATGGCAGAACCCGACACTCCCATATCCTTTAGGAATTTCTTCGCCGATTGGGGCCTGCTGATATCCAGCGGATACATACGAGATATCGACAGTTCGGTGCCGGGCCTGCCTCAGACAATCAGCCTACGAAGCTTTAACCCCGAAGCTCCCTTAGAAATTACGTTACCCAAGGGCGAGCGGCTGCAAAACGTCTTCATGCCGGGCGCCACGGCCATCGGGCTACTACAAGACGACTTACGAAGCGGATTACCCATCGCCGCCACATCTGGCAACAGCTATCTGATTGATGAGCCCGACCGAGTGGAGCCCATCACTGATGGCAGTTCCGAATCTGACCAAGTCGGTCCGTTCGTACCCGCAGTTAGACTACAATCTATCGGACAAGTAGGGGCCCCAGTCCCAACGTCTCAACCGGACCCGTCTGAGATATCTGACCTGATCATGTTCGGCGATTCCGACTTTCTATCCAATAGTTCCTATAATCAAGGCGGCGGGTCCGACTTGTTCTTGAACTCGGCCAACTTCCTGGTTGGAGACTACTCTTTGGTTTCCATCCGCCCCAAGCAGTTCTCTTTTCGGGAATTCAACCTGGACGCCAACGAATACGACTTCGTCAGGTTCTCATCTTGGCTATTCCTGCCTGGGATCATGGCAATGATGGCCTCCTTGGTATGGTGGATTCGGCGGTAATCCCCTCCATGATGCGACCCGGCTAAGCCACTCTTTTCACAGGTCCTATCTATGAATCTAAGACTCTCAATCCTACTGGTGGTGGTGCTGCTCATCTTTGGAGGGACCTTTCTTATCCTCCAACTCACCGAAAACAGCCAGCCTGACCTGAGCAGGACTTGGCTCTACCGGATCGACGATGGAGATATCATCGCCTTGGAGTTGGTCCATGACGGTGAAGAGATCGCCTATTTCCGGAGCCCAGCCAGCCGGGACTGGTACATCGCTAGTGACTCCGACGAAGAACCTGACATTCCGGTGTTTCAACAGAGGTGGGGTGGCACTCCGCTGCTGATGAGCGGTCCCAGGGTAACCCGCCCGTTGTCAGACAGTATTGAAGACCCCGCCGCATTCGGGTTGGAGCCCCCGGAGACCGCAGTAACTATATTCGACCGGTACGGTAACACAATAGAATTCCACCTCGGCAAGCCCACGCCCGACAACTTGAACCAATACGCCCGTCTAGTTGGGGAGGAGGCCCTATTCACCGTGCCCATCGAGTGGGCCTATGTAGTGAACCGTCTCGCCAACGACCCACCCTTTGGCCGGCTCTACGATATTGATCAACACACAGTATTGGTCGTCCAGTTCTTCAGAGGTGAGGAGGTCACCAGATACGTCATAGAAGATGGCACCGGAAGGTGGTTCTTGGACGGAGAGCCCCCCTTACTGCTGGACCCCGGGCCGTGGGCCGAATCTCTCCTGCCACTGATGAATCCCAGGATGGACTTGATCCTGGCCCATGACATTGACGACCCTGCCCTATATGGACTCGATGAACCTGATACGGTCTTTGTGATCATCCGTCGGGGAGGCCAGCAGGGTATAGAGGTCCATATAGGCGATCAGACGCCCGATGGCAAATACCGCTATGTAGATGTGGTAGTCGGCAGCATGCTTAGCGAAGACACTAATCTTTACGGCGTGCTTAACTCACGCATCGACCCGATCATCGCCATGGCCACCGACCCGCCCGTATTGGCGGAAGAAGACGGTGGCACACCTCGCAACTGACCAAGTGCCCTCGGAGAGAAATTGAAGGCAGAAATTATGGGCATCGGCACAGAGCTGTTGATGGGAGAGTTGACCGACACAAACTCCTCTTGGATAGCCGGACGCCTGCCTGCCTTGGGCATAGAACTCCAGTGGGTCTCTATCGTTGGAGACGACCTCCCCAAGCTGACTGAGGCGCTCAAGCGTGGGATGGAGCGCTCGGATATCATATTCACCACCGGTGGCCTGGGCCCGACCCAAGACGACCTGACCAGGGAAGCTATTGCTGCTGCGTTCGGCGAGATTCCAACAATCCAGCAGGAAGTGGTAGAAGACCTGGAACGTTACTTCTCCGCCCGGGGCGGCCCCATGCCCCAGCACAACATCAAGCAGGCCAACCTGATTCCTTCTGCCCGTTTCGTCCCAAATCGCAACGGCACGGCCCCCGGTTGGTGGGCGGAACGAGATGGCAAGATAATCATCTGTATGCCCGGCCCACCAAACGAGAACCACTCCATGTGGGAGGAGCAGGTGGAACCGCAACTCACAGAACTGATCGAAGATGAAGTGACCATCACCCGCAACATCAAGACCATGGGTATGTCCGAGGGCGCCGTTGACGAGGTTATTTCCGAATTCTTTGGTGTTGAGAACCCCTACCTGGGCATCTACTCCAAAGCCGACGGCATCCATCTGAGGGTCATTGCCCGGGCCAGGGACAGCCAGACCGCCCAGGGATTGATCGTGCCGGTGGAGCAGGCCATACATGAGCGTTTGGGCGAATATATCTGGGGCTACGATGATGACACACCATCTCAATCCGCCGGACGGTCTCTGATTGAGATGGGTCTTAGCGTCGCAGTGATCGAGATGTGCACCGGCGGCGCTCTCACCAACAGCATCACCGACGTTCCCGAGAGCATCAATTACTTTAAGGGCGGGACTGTGGCCTACGATGAGGCTGCTCTGCAGACCTACGGTGTCCCGGCCGACGTTATGAACCAGCATGGGGTGGTCAGCCAACAATCAGCGAACGCTATGGCTGACACCGTGCGCCGCAATCTGAATGCCGACTTTGGGGTTGCGGTAACTGGCGTGCCAGGCCCAGGTGAGTTTGAGGGCAAACCGTTGGGACTCGCCTACATTTGCGTGACCAACGGCGAACAGGCCCGCGAGATGGAGATGCGTCTACCGCCCCGCCGGGTAACCATCAAACGCAGAGTCCCCAACCAAGCCCTCATCGAACTACGCCGGCTGATTGAAATTACCGGGTAGGCTTCCAATCGTCATTCCGGATTTCGCCTGAATACACTGCGCCCGCACAGTCACCTGGATTGTGATTTGGCTGCTAGCTCCTAACTGATGTGAGCTGCCGATAGAGCATAGGGAGCCTTTCCGGCAATGACCAGATGTCAGCCAAAACCTCGTAGCCCATATCACCGCACATGCTCTTCAGGTAATCATGGCCTGCTTTGTCCACTGTGAGACAGAACGGGATGATCTCCTGATGTTTGGCTTCAACCAACGCCATATGCGTGTCATGGACCGCGTATTCCTTCTCCACGCCCTCACGACTATAGCCTCGGTCTTGAGGGCGGCCGTCGCTGATAAGAAACATGATCTTGGTCTTGGCGTCCTGGTTCTCCAACTTGGTTATAGCGTGCCGGATTGCTGCTCCCATGCGCGTTGCATGCAACGGTGTAATCTTATCGATCCTCCGCTTGACCTTGTCGCTGAACTCTTCGTTGATGTCCTTGACTACATAGAACTCGACGTTCTCTCGTCCGTAGCCGGAGAACCCATAAATCCCATAGGTGTCGCCGATGGACTCCAACGCATTGATCAGGAGAGTTGTGCCCTCTTTCTCTAGGTCAATGATCCGCTTGTAGTTACGGCGGACCAACCCTTCCCGCCGGCGACGCAGCCAGACCATATACTCCACTGGATCGTCGGGAGCGTCGCGGTCATCCACCTGCTGACGGCCTTCGTCTATGGCCTCAGCGGTAGATGCGCTCATATCGAGAAGGAAGACGACGGCCACCTCGCGCTTGTTCCGGTTGCGGTGCCAGTAGATTTTCTCATCAGGCGGTATTCCCATCTTCAGATCCACCCAGGCTTCAAGCGCGCTGTTCAAGTCGATGTCCTCGCCGTCAACCAGTCGGTATGTCTTCCGCATACTCTCCGGCATGATCAGCTCAAACTGCCGCCTGATGTGGTTGGACAACGACGTGTAGGTCTTGAGGGCGTCCTGATAGAAAGCAGGATCCCCTTCTTCCACGGTTTTCTCTTTAACTATGCACCAGCGAGGCTTGTAGTCGTTGGCCCTGAAATCCCACTCGTCGTACACGTAGGTCTCAGGCTCTCGAGCTTCAAGTTCGCCGCCGGCGTCGTCATCGTGCAAAAGCGGTCCGTAACCCTCACCAGGCTCGGAATTGGGCGGTGGAGCGCCGGCTTCTTTCATGATGTTTTGGGCGAACATGCTCATGTTACTGTCGACTTCGCCCTGCTCGGCATCCAGTTCCAACTCAGGGCTCTCCTGAAGCAGTTGCTCCAGCATCTCCTGGGTCATGGGCTGCGCCTCGCCCTCTTCTCCGCTGTCGGCCTGCAGCTTGGTCATCAGCTGGACCATCTCAGGTTTGAAATCTCCGCGGTAGTCCACGGGATCAGGGGACTCGTAAGACTCTCCGTCTCCACCGTCCGAGGAGGCGTCCATCCCAGCTTGAAGCTGGTCAACCAGCGATTGGTAATCTTCTTCAGAGAAGTCGCCTGGTTCTTCCAAGTCCTGGTCTTCGAACTGGTCTTCTTCTTCCTGTTGATTAGGAACGCGGTAGATGACCTCGTAGGCTCTGAGGGTGGCTTCGGCGGTGTCTTCCACGTTGGCTTCGGCGTTACGAAGCTGATGAAGGATGCTTGAGAGCATCTCACCGGCCTCCTTGTACTCGATGGCCACTGGGAGGTCTTGGAACCGGTCCATGCTCATGTTAATGAGCAACTCGACCAAGCCTTGTTGCAGCGGCATGTCTTCGATCTTGGGGCGATTGGCAAGGGTCTCACTTTGAACCCGAGAAGAAGCGGCACGGATGCCCGGGTATTCAACCTTGATCCGGTAATCCAAACGGCAGTCTTCAAGTACCGTGAAGATATCAAAAACCAACTTGGAATCCTCAAAGATATCCAGAAACCGGCCGATATCAGTGAAGGTCCGCATGCTTCCGGCATTGGGGTCTTCATACCCAGCCGACATGTCCACGTCGCCCTCGGCGCCCGAGGTCAGAAGCTTAGCTGCCATCTCATACTGTTCACGAGCAACGGCGCGCTCGGCTTCCTTGCGTTCGTTGGCCTGCTGTTCCATCTCATGGCGGCGGTCTTCGAACTGGGTGGCTGACTTCTCGAAATCGTAATCGAAGCTTCCGAACTCCAGGTGGGCCACCTGATGAGTCGAGACGACCTTGAACCAGGCGAAGTTATCCTGCTTGTTGGAGTAGTGGTCTACCACCGGAGGCAGGAATATCTTGCTGCCATCAGTTGATGCCGAGTCTTCGTCGACCCAGCCTATGTTCCGCTGGACCAATTCGCCGGTGTCGAATATCTCCAGTCCGGTGCCTGCCAGCGCTCGGCAATACAAGCGCAGGATGCTCTTAACGCGTTCTAGCTCCAGGCTAGATGACAGTGTTTCCAGCATCTGTTCGGAGGTGTTGGACTCGATCTTAAAGAAGGCGATACCGCTTTCTGGGTTCTCCTGGAGCAGGTGTGCCCCATGCTGGAACCAAGCGTCCAACTGGCTAACAGTGATGCGGTTCAGAACGTCATCTAGGCTCTTTAGGAAAGGCGGAACGGCGTCGGGTGTGATTACCACTAAGGCGTCACACAGGTCCAGGATATAGCCCTGGGAACCTTGGGGGACTTTACTCAGGGCCTGGGTGCCGTCGGACAGGAACTTGGAGGTGTTTCGGAGCCCGACTTTGGCCAAGCGTTCACCCAGTTTCAGGAACCGTCCGGTCTGGCTCTCATCAACCTGCTGGAGGGCTCTGGGCACCAGTTCAAGGCACGTCTT